>CXTD01000088.1_pt1 | contig 25297 bp, 17 predicted proteins | sample 941401 | NCBI WGS metagenome assembly CXTD01 (sample SAMEA3493501, study PRJEB9703) | human gut metagenome | biome: ENVO:mammalia-associated habitat; material: ENVO:feces | place: Bangladesh | collected 2010-01-06
CTGATTCCGGTTGGAATCAGCCCCACACTCGTGTTGCAACTAGAGACTAGTTAATGACCTAACGGCGGCCACTCACTTGGCGAAAGTGTTGCCGTAGGTGTCGGTGCCGGCTTCGGCGATTGCGGCGGACTTGCGGGCGATAGCCAGCTCTTCGTTCGTCGGAATCACGGCGATGATCACGGAGGAGTCCGGAGTGGAGATGATGCGCGGTTCCTTGGAACGGGTGGAGTTCTTCTCCTCATCCAGCTTGACGCCGAACGGAGCGAGCTTGTCGCACACCATCTTGCGCACGATGTCGTCGTTTTCGCCCACGCCAGCGGTGAAGGTGATCACGTCGCAGCCACCCATCTGGTAGGTGTAGTTGCCGATGTAGCTGACGATGCGGTGCACGTAGACGTCCAGAGCCAGCTTGGCGTCCTCGTTGCCTTCGCCCACCAGACGGTGGACTTCGCGCAGGTCGCCGAAGCCGGTCATGCCCATCATGCCGGAACGCTTGTTGAACAGGGCGTCGAGCTCGTCCACGTTCATGTGGGCGTTGCGGATCAGGTGGAAGACCACAGCCGGGTCGATGTCACCGGTACGGCCACCCATCATGAGGCCCTCAAGCGGGGTCAGACCCATGGAGGTCTCAACCGGCTTGCCGGAGACTTCAGCGGAGGCGGAAGCGCCATTGCCGATGTGCAGCACGATCTGCTTCAAGCCCTCGGCCGGCTTGCCGATGACGTCCGGCACCACGGAGGAGATGTACTCGTGGGAGGTGCCGTGAGCGCCGTAGCGGCGGATGTGGTACTGATCGGCGATTTCCTTGTTCAGCGCGTAGGTGCTGGCGGCCTTCGGCAGCTGGAAGAAGAAGGAGGAATCGAAGACGAAGATCTGCGGAACGTCCGGCAGCAGGGAGCGCATGACTTCGGCGCCCTTGGCCTCCGGGCCGTTGTGCAGCGGGGCGAGCACAGCCAGATCCTTGACCTGGTTGATGGTCTTGTCGGTCACGAGGGCCGGCTTCGGGAAGATGGAACCGCCCTGCACCACACGGTGGCCGACGGCAACGATGCCGGCGTCGGACAGCTTGGGGCCGTACTCCTCAAAGAAGCCGAGCACGCGCTTCAAGCCCTGCTCGTGGTCGTGAATCGGCTCTTCAAGCTCGTGCTTCTCGCCGTTGTACTCGTGCTTGTAGTGGCCGTCGACCGGCTCACCGATCTTCTCGACGAGACCGGAAGCGAGGCCTTCGCCGGATTCGAGATCAACCAGCTGGTACTTGATCGAGCTGGAGCCAGAATTGATGACAAGGACGGTTTTCGCCATTGTGGGCATCCTCCATTGTGAATTGAATGTTCCCGTGGATACACGGGTTACCGTTGATTAGATTACTCGTTGCTTGCTACAAAATGTGGCATTACAGTGGCTCCCCTCAGAGAGGGGAGCCGGAGTCGGAATCACTGCGCTTCGATGGCGGTGAGGGCGATGGTGTTGATGATGTCCTGCACCAGGGCACCACGGGACAGGTCATTCACCGGCTTGTTGAGGCCTTGCAGCACCGGGCCGATGGCCAGCGCGCCCGAGGAGCGCTGCACGGCCTTATAGCCGATGTTGCCGGCGCACAAATCCGGGAACACGAACACATTGACGTGTCCGGCCACATCGTTGCCCTTGGCCTTGGTGGCGGCCACGTCGGGCGACCAGGCGGCATCGAACTGGATGGAACCAACCACCGGCAGGTCCGGTGCCTTCTCCTTGAGCAGCTTGGTGGCTTCCTCGACAATATCCACATCCGGGCCCTTGCCGGAGCCGAGCGTGGAGTAGGAGAGCATGCCGACCTTCGGATCGATGCCGAAGGCGCGTGCAGTCTCGGCGGACTGCAGCGCGATTTCGGAGAGCTGCTCCGCATCCGGGTTCAGGTTGATGGCACAGTCGGCGAACACGGCCACGTGATCCTTGAAGCACATGAGGAAGGCGCCGGAAACGAGCTTCTGACCTGGCTTGGTCTTGATGACCTGCAGGGCCGGACGCACGGTGTTGGCCGTGGAATTGATGGAACCGGAGACCAGGCCGTCGGCGTAGCCGAGCACCACGAGCATTGTGCCGAAGTAGCTGGCGTCGGCCAGCTGCTTGCGGGCCTGCTCTTCGGTCATGCCCTTCTTGGCGCGCAGCTCGCACAGCTTGGCAACCATGGGCTTCAAGACGTTCTCGTCATCCATGGCCTGGAAACGGGCGCGGTCCAGGAACTTGAGGCCGAGCTCCTCGCCGCGGGCCAGAATGGCATTCTTATCGCCCACGATGATGAGATTCACAATCTCACGCTCGAGCAGGTAGTCAGCCGCCTTGATAATGCGGTCTTCCTCGCCTTCAGGCAGCACAATAGTCTTCTTGTTGCTCTTGGCCTTGCCGAGCAGGTCGAACTGGAAGGCATACGGGGTGATGGGTGCGGTGTTCTCCACATCGAGCGCTGCGAGCACTTCATCGGTGGGGGCGTTCTTGCGGAAGGTCTCCAGCGCCAGATCCTTGGTGGATTCGTCGGTGAACGGAATCTGGGGCAGCGTCCAGACGGGCAGACCGTACTTGGCGAGGGTTTCCTTGACGGAGAAGGCGTGGCGCGGTTCGCAGCCGGTCACGAAAATGCCGAGCACCTTGTTGCCGGCGGTTTCCATGCCCTCGATGGACAGATGCACGGTCTCGTCCAGCTCGTGCGGCCAGCGGTCGATGGTGCACACGGCCAGGAACACGCCGGCCTTCAGATCGGCGGCCACATTCGCATTGAATTCGTAGCTGGTCGGATCATTGACATGCGACTTGTCGGTGCCGACGATCAGTGCGGCATCCGCACGGGACACATCCATGGCGTCGTTGAATGCACCGACGATGTCGCCACGGGCGGTGCCCTTGTCGGTGCGCACCTTGTGCACGTCAAGTCCGGTAGACAGAGCCACGCCAAGGCCAGCATTGGACGCGGCGAGCAGAATGGGGGTGAAGTCGTCGTGGTTGGACACGGCCGGACGGAACACCATGGTCTTGTACTTGGAAGTCAATGCATTGAGCACGCCGTACGCAACGACGTTGCGGCCATTAGCGCCTTCGGGGCTGGCGATATATACACGGGTCACGGTCACTGTGTCTGTCTCCTTTGATGTGCAACATATGTGGGACCATATCTCATTGTAGTGGTCGTTGTTATCGTTCACGGTGTTGTGTCGCGGTGGGATGCCCGAAGACCAGGCTCAGCATTGCCATCGAATCCAGCAAACCATACGAAATTGGCAATAACGCAGTGAACAGAGAAAACAAGAAGCGCGAGCCTTGATACGACTCGCGCTTCTTGATTTGCGGCAATTCCTCATACAAGGAACCGCCATTGGGTTCCCCCACCTGGACTCGAACCAAGACAAAGGGTTCCAAAGACCCGTGTGCTGCCATTACACCATGGGGGAGCAGTGGGCTTGCGCCCACAAGTGTTCATTTATACCACACGGCTGGAATTACTGAAAGCCCATGCCATGTCGTTCGCGTCGCTTCATGAGAAGCAACAGGACTCACGCAAAGAGGAATCCTTGACCGTGATGTTCGGGGTAAGTGTCGAACAGTTCAGCCACCGAACCATCCTCGAATACCGCGCGAATGGCGCTGGCAAGCAAGGGGGCAATGGACAGTACGGTCAGACCGTCCCAGCGCTTCTCGTCCGGAATCGGCACGGTGTCGGTGAGCACGACCTCGCGTGCACCGCTTTCCTTCAGCCGATCGATTGCCGGGCCGGACAGCACGCCATGGGTGGCGACCACGGTCACGGACTTCGCACCGGCTTCCTGTAGCACGTGGCATGCGCCCGCGATAGTGCCGGCGGTGTCAATCAAATCGTCGACCAGCACGCAGTCCTTGCCAGCCACGTCGCCGACCACACGGTTGGCCACGGCCTGGTTCGGGCGGGTAATGTCACGTGTCTTATGCACGAAGGCAAGAGGACCGCCACCGAGTCGCTGGGCCCACTGCTCGGCCACACGGATACGTCCGGCATCGGGGGAGACGACAGCGACGTTGTCAAGATGCCCCTGGAAACGATCGCGGATGTAATCGACCAGTACCGGCATGGCGATGAGGTGGTCGACCGGACCATCAAAGAAGCCTTGGGACTGGGCAGCATGCAGATCGACCGACATGATGCGGTCGGCGCCGGCGGTTTTGAGCAAATCGAAGACCAGACGGCAGGAGATGGGTTCGCGGCCGCGGTGCTTTTTGTCTTGCCTGGAATAACCGAGCAGCGGGCACACGGCGGTAATGGAGCGGGCGGAGGCGCGCTTCAAGGCGTCGATCATGATGAGCTGTTCCATAATCGCCTTGTTAATCGGCTTGTAATGGCTTTGCAGCACGAACACGTCGGCGCCACGCACCGATTCGGTGTAGCGCACATACATCTCGCCGTTGGCGAAATCGTATGTGGTGGTTTCCAAGACATCGATACCGAGCTGATCGGCGACATCCTGCGCTAACTTCGGATGAACCCTTCCCGTGACGAGAATGAGGTTCTTATCGGGCTTTCCTTCAAGGATTGCGCTCACCATTACTCCCAACATGTGGTCTCGCTGATGCACCCACCAGCATAGCTGTTCTTAACGACCGTAAAGACACCCTTGCGTTGCTTGGCGTTCATCTAACGGCCTTGTAGGGCGGGTCGGATTTGCTTTGTCCGCATCGCGGCTGTTTAGTGGCCGGCCTGCACCCATTGCTCTATGGCTTGTTTCACCGTTTGCGCGTACAGGTCGGTTCCTGCGGAAGGATGAATACCGTCGGAGGCCAGCAGCTGCGTATTCGCCTGTGCGGCGGAGTCCCAGTCTGCTAGCACGACGTTGTCTTGATGGGTGTTCGCATAGTCGGACAACGTTTGATTGGCCACGGGAATCCAGCTGCGGTCGCCATGGCCGTTGACGAGCACCAGCACACGGTCAGGGCCAATCTGATTGTGCAGCTGGTCGAGTTGACCGGTGCTTATTGCGGAATTGGTGGCAAGCCCGAGAATGACCCAACTGCGCAGCGTTCCGGCATTCAAGTCATTGTTCACCATGCCAGGGGCCACCATAATAGAGCGTGACACGGCGGCGTCAATCTGAATTCCCGGAAACACAGCGGATAATCCCTGCGAGGAAGCCAACATCACGGAGTCGCCGATTGCGGTGATCTGGTCACCGGTTGGTATGCCATGTCGTGGCTTGGCTGGCGGAGGTGTGGGGGATCGCATAAGATCGCTGGCTGTCTGCCGCGCCTGACTCGCCTGTTGTGACTGCTTCTGCTGCTGCAGGGTCTGAGCTTGCTGCTCCAACTGAATCTGCACAGAGGTTTTCTCCGGGGCGTGCACAAGGCCCTGCGCACATCCAACCAGAGCAACGGCCCAAACGATATCCACTACCACCGCGCAGACTATCTGCTTTGCAACAGGGTTACGGTACGGCACCAGAACCTCCAGTGCCGATTGAGCAGCGGCCGTCTTTTCAACCATCAGCCAGGAGAACGCCACAGCCAGGGCGGTTAGTATGGCGGTGATAGCCAGAATGATGCTGTACGACGGACCTTGAATCATGCGAGGTAACGTGGACCGGACGATAATCCACACTGGCCAGTGCCACAGGTAGATGCCGTATGAGTAGCGCCCCAATGCCGCTAGCGGCTTGAACTTCATCAGGTCCTGCATCCACGAGTCATCGCTGATGGTGCCTGCAATCAGTGCCACAGACAGCACGCTGGCAATAATGATGCCGCCGCGGAATGCAAAGTCATCTTGCTGCCCGTTCACCGTCATGATAATGAGTGCCACCAGCGCTGTCAGCGACATCGCTGGTGCAATCGTTTCCCAGAGACGTTGCCGTGTGGTTTTCGCTGTGACTTCGGCAATGTTGTTGGGAATATTGTTGGGTATTGCGGGAATATTGACATGCACGGAACCTGAGTCCGCTGCCGCTCCGGCGACTCGGGGAGCTTGCGGCGTTGCCTGATTGTGGCGAGTCAGCCACCAAGCCAGGGCCACGCCGAGCATGAGACCCACGCTATGGGTATCGGTGCCGAAATAAACGCGGGTCGGATCTGCGCCCGGCTTGTACATCAGCCACATGGAAGCGCCGCTGAGGGCAGCAAGACCCAGAGGAATAAGCGAGGCAAAACGGGTATCGCGAATCCTCCACATCGCCCATGCAATGAACGGCACGATGATATAGAACTGCGTCAGCACACCGATGAACCACAAGTGCCGTAGAATTTGTGGATTCATCTGCTCGAAGTAGCTTTGCCCGCTGGCAATGGCATACCAGTTGTAACAGCCGAACAGCACGGTGATGACCTGATTGCGGATGGCAACCAGCAAATCCCGTTCGGTCAGCCAGCAGACGGAGACGATAACGGGAATCAGCAAAAGCAAAGCCGGATACAGTCGAACCAAGCGTCGAGGAATATACCGCCTAAGATTCAACGAGCCAGTGGTGGACAGCGAACGGAAAAGGCTGATGGCAATAAGGAAGCCGGATACCGTGAAGAATACGTCAACGCCGTAGAATCCGCCTGGCATCTTCTGCTGCACGCAGTGATATAGCACGATGGCGATAAGTGCCAGACCTTTGATACCGTCAAGTCCGACAAAACGCTTCACAGTTTTTCATCCCTTTGCTGTTGCGATTTCACGATTCTCTTCTCTTCGAACCTCACAAAAGAATCAGGGTCAAGCATGGTAGAGGGGAACGACATCGAATGACATCGTTCCCCTCTAAGCAATCTGTCTATATTGCTATCGCTTTATTCCCACTCAATAGTGGCGGGCGGCTTGGAGGTGCAATCCAGCACGACGCGATTGATCTGGCGGCACTCGTTGGTGATGCGCGTGGAAATCGTGGCCAGCACGTCATAAGGCACGCGAGACCAGTCAGCGGTCATGGCGTCTTCGGAAGACACCGGACGCAGCACGATGGGGGAGCCATATGTACGCTCGTCTCCCTGCACGCCGACGGAATGGACATCGGCCAGCAGCACGACCGGGCACTGCCAGATGTCACGGTCAAGGCCGGCCTTGGAAAGCTCCTCACGGGCGATGGCATCGGCTTCACGCAGCAGATCAAGACGTTCCTTGGTGATTTCGCCGATGATACGGATACCCAAGCCGGGGCCTGGGAAGGGCTGACGCCATACGATTTCGTCGGGCAGACCAAGTTCGGTGCCGATGGCACGCACCTCATCCTTGAACAGGGTGCGTAGCGGCTCGATGAGCTGGAACTTGATGTCCTTGGGCAGGCCGCCGACATTGTGGTGAGACTTGATGTTGGCCGCGCCGTCGCCACCGCCGGATTCAACGACATCCGGGTAGAGCGTGCCCTGCACGAGGAACTTGACTTCCTTGCCGCGGGCGCCGGCCTCTTCGAGTACCTGACGCTGGGCCTTTTCAAACGTGCGAATGAACTTCTCGCCGATGATCTTGCGCTTACGTTCCGGCTCGGAGACGCCCTTCAGCGCCTTGAGGAAGTCATCGGCCGCGTCCACGGTGATGAGCTTGATACCGGTGGCGGCCACGAAGTCATGCTTGACCTGCTCGACCTCGCCCTTGCGCAGCAGACCGTGATCCACGAACACGCAGGTGAGTTGGTCTCCAATGGCCTTGTGTACCAGAGCGGCAGCCACGGCAGAATCCACACCACCAGACAGACCGCAGATTACTTCGGCATCGCCGACCTTCTCGCGGATTTTCTTGACCTGGTCCTCAATAATGGAGGAGGCATCCCAATCGTTGGGCAACGCGGCGCAGCGGTGCAGGAAGTTCTCGATGAGCTTCTGGCCGAGCGGCGAATGCTTGACTTCCGGATGCCACTGCACGCCATACAGCTTGCGGGACTCATCGGCCATGGCGGCAACAGGTGCGCCTTCGGTATGCGCGAGCACCGTGAAGCCTGCCGGAGCCTGCTCAACGGCCACGCCATGGCTCATCCACGTGGTCTGCTCGGTGGGGGAGCCGGCAAGAATGCCCTCGGCATCATCAATCGCGGCCTCGGTCTTGCCGTATTCGCCCAGGGCGGCCTTATCCACCTTGCCGCCGAGCTCGTAGGCCATGACCTGGAAGCCGTAGCAGATGCCGAGCACCGGAACACCGGACTCGAATACCTTAGTATCTATGGTCGGCGCGCCGGGCTCGAATACGGAGGCCGGGCCACCGGACAGAATAATCGCCTTCGGATCCTTGGCCAGGATCTCGTCAACGGGCATGGAATGAGGGACCAGTTCAGAGTAGACGCCGGCCTCGCGTACGCGGCGGGCGATGAGCTGGGCGTACTGGGCGCCGAAGTCGACGACAAGCACAGGACCGTTTGCCATTGATTTTCCCCTAACGTTTAATGGGATTCACCGTGGGTTGAACATCAACGATTATCACCGGTCAATACGACAAGCCCGACACGCGATGGCTCTGTGCGGAAAACGAACAAATTTCTGGTCTTCACAGGAACAACACGCCGGTTTCGAACATGGCAAATCGAACGTACGACAATGGCATGAACAATGGGTTTTCCGCTTATTCTCGCCCATTTGCGCATTTCTGACATGTAAACCGAATGCTCACAAACCAATGGTTGAATCGCACAAATATTGAAATTTCCGGCACAATTTCGAACACACCCGCAAGAAATCGTTCAAAAGTCGTGTTGTCCTCGTACCATGACGATTGATTGGGAACGGGAATCCTTGGCGCCGCAAGGAACCAAGGCCCGCGACCTAACGGAAATAATCAATCGCACGATCACGTGCAGGAGTACAGGAGTACACATGACGAGTCCTGTTATTGGCACCCCTTGGAAGAAGCTCAACGCTCCGGTTTCCGAGGAGTCCCTCGAAGGCGTTGACAAGTACTGGCGCGTTGCCAACTACCTTTCCATCGGCCAGATTTATCTGCGTTCCAACCCGCTGATGAAGGCTCCCTTCACCCGCGAAGATGTGAAGCACCGTCTGGTCGGCCACTGGGGCACTACCCCTGGCCTGAACTTCCTCATCGGCCACATCAACCGCTTCATCGCTGACCACGGCCAGAACACCGTGATCATCATGGGCCCGGGCCACGGTGGCCCGGCTGGTACCTCCCAGTCCTACTTGGACGGCACCTATACCGAGACCTTCCCGAAGATCACCAAGGATGAGGCTGGTCTGCAGAAGTTCTTCCGTCAGTTCTCCTACCCGGGCGGTATCCCGTCCCATTTCGCTCCGGAGACCCCGGGCTCCATCCACGAGGGTGGTGAGCTGGGCTACGCTCTGTCTCACGCTTACGGCGCCATCATGGACAACCCGAGCCTGTTCGTCCCGGCCATCGTCGGCGACGGCGAAGCTGAGACCGGCCCGCTGGCTACCGGCTGGCAGTCCAACAAGCTCGTGAACCCGCGCACCGACGGTATCGTGCTGCCGATCCTGCACCTCAACGGCTACAAGATCGCCAACCCGACCATCCTGTCCCGCATCTCCGACGAAGAGCTCCACGAGTTCTTCCACGGCATGGGTTACGAGCCCTACGAGTTCGTCGCTGGCTTCGACGATGAAGATCACATGTCCATCCACCGCCGCTTCGCCGAGCTGTGGGAGACCATCTGGGACGAGATCTGCGACATCAAGGCCGCCGCTCAGACCGACAACGTGCACCGTCCGTTCTACCCGATGCTGATCTTCCGCACCCCGAAGGGTTGGACCTGCCCGAAGTACATCGACGGCAAGAAGACCGAGGGCTCCTGGCGCGCTCACCAGGTGCCGCTGGCTTCCGCCCGCGACACCGAGGCCCACTTCGAGGTCCTCAAGAACTGGCTCGAGTCCTACAAGCCGGAAGAGCTGTTCGACGCCAACGGCGCTGTCAAGGACGACGTCCTTGCCTTCATGCCGAAGGGTGAGCTGCGTATCGGTGCCAACCCGAACGCCAACGGTGGTGTGATTCGCGACGACCTGAAGCTGCCGAACCTCGAGGACTACGAGGTCAAGGAAGTGGCTGAGTACGGCCACGGCTGGGGCCAGCTCGAGGCCACCCGTACCCTGGGTGCCTACACTCGCGACATCATCCGCAACAACCCGCGCGACTTCCGTATCTTCGGACCGGATGAGACCGCTTCCAACCGTCTGCAGGCTTCCTACGAGGTCACCAACAAGCAGTGGGATGCCGGCTACATCTCCGATGAGGTCGACGAGCACATGCACGTCTCCGGCCAGGTCGTCGAGCAGCTGTCCGAGCACCAGATGGAAGGCTTCCTCGAGGCCTACCTGCTGACCGGTCGTCACGGTATCTGGAGCTCCTACGAGTCCTTCGTCCACGTGATCGACTCCATGCTCAACCAGCACGCCAAGTGGCTTGAGGCTACCGTCCGCGAGATTCCGTGGCGCAAGCCGATCGCCTCCATGAACCTGCTGGTCTCCTCCCACGTTTGGCGTCAGGACCACAACGGCTTCTCCCACCAGGACCCGGGTGTCACCTCCGTCCTGCTGAACAAGTGCTTCCACAACGACCACGTCATCGGCATCTACTTCGCCACCGATGCGAACATGCTGCTGGCCATCGCCGAGAAGTGCTACAAGTCCACCAACAAGATCAACGCCATCATCGCCGGCAAGCAGCCCGCTGCCACCTGGCTGACCCTGGATGAGGCTCGTGCCGAGCTCGCCAAGGGTGCCGCCGCTTGGGATTGGGCTTCCACCGCCAAGAACAACGATGAGGCCGAGGTCGTGCTCGCCGCCGCTGGCGACGTCCCGACCCAGGAGATCATGGCTGCTTCTGACAAGCTGAAGGAACTGGGCGTCAAGTTCAAGGTTGTGAACGTTGCCGACCTGCTCTCCCTGCAGTCTGCCAAGGAGAACGACGAGGCTCTGAGCGACGAGGAGTTCGCTGACATCTTCACCGCCGACAAGCCGGTGCTGTTCGCATACCACTCCTACGCTCACGACGTGCGCGGTCTGATCTACGATCGTCCGAACCACGACAACTTCAACGTCCACGGCTACGAGGAGGAGGGCTCCACCACCACCCCGTACGACATGGTTCGCGTCAACCGCATCGACCGCTACGAGCTGACCGCCGAGGCTCTGCGCATGATCGACGCCGACAAGTACGCCGACAAGATCGACGAGCTCGAGAAGTTCCGTGACGAGGCCTTCCAGTTCGCCGTCGACAAGGGCTACGACCACCCGGACTACACCGACTGGGTGTACTCCGGCGTGAACACCGACAAGAAGGGCGCCGTCACCGCCACTGCCGCCACCGCTGGCGACAACGAGTGATGACACCACTTCGGTGTTGTTAGTTCGCTAACACGAAGGGCTCGGGATTTGTCCCGGGCCCTTTTCGTTTCCCCGATTACCGGGGCTTCCCACCCGACATCCGGGCAACCGTCTATTGTGTTGAAGTGTTCTGAACACTGAAGATTACTTCAAGACATTCCAAGCGAAGGGAATACGTCAGTTATGGCATTATCCGCAGCCATCGTTCTCGCTGCCGGCGAAGGCACCCGTATGCGTTCCAACAAGCCCAAGGTTCTGCACACCTTTGCGGGCAAGACCTTCCTCAACAGGGTTATGAATTCGGTCTCCGCGCTGAACCCCGGCACTCTTGCAGTAGTGGTGCACTTCCAAGCCGAGCGTGTCAGCGAAGCAGCCCGATCCTATGACGAGCACGTCACCATCGTGAACCAGGACGATATCCCCGGAACCGGCCGTGCCGTGCAGTGCGCGATGGCCCAGCTCGCCGCCCAGTCCGAACTTGACGGCCCGGTGCTAATCGCCGCCTCGGACATGCCGCTGCTGGATAGTGAGACGCTGCGCAAACTGGTCGAATTCCACACCGCATCCGGAAACGGCGCCACCGTGCTCACCACCATGCTTGATGATCCGACCGGCTACGGCCGCATCATCCGTGACCGTGAGGGCAACGTGCTGCGCATCGTCGAGCAGAAAGACGCCAACCGCAGCGAACTGGCCGTGCAGGAAGTGAACACCTCCGTCTATGTGTTCGAGGCCTCCGTGCTGGTCGAGGCCATCGCCGGCCTCAAATCCAATAACGCCCAAGGCGAGTTCTATCTGACCGACGCGTTGGAGACCGCCAAGTCCGCAGGCAAGGTCGGCGCATTCGCCGCGCCAGATCCGCTCACCGTGGAAGGTGTGAACGACCGCGTGCAGCTTGCCGCGCTGTCCAAAGCCTATAACCGCCGCATCTGCGAACGCTGGATGCGCGATGGCGTGACCATTCTCGACCCGGAGACCACGTGGATTGAAGACGACGTGGAAATCGGCCGTGACGCCACCATCCTCCCCGGCTCCTTCCTGCAGGGCCACACGGTCATCGGACAGGAAGCTACAGTCGGCCCGTACACCACATTGATCGATGCGACGGTCGATGACGGTGCCGTGGTCGAGCGTTCCCGCGTGCAGGAATCCCACATCGGCGCGCGCACGAACATCGGACCGTGGACCTACCTGCGTCCGGGCAACGAATTCGGCGAGGACGCCAAGGCCGGTGCGTTCGTCGAGATGAAGAAGGCTCACATCGGTAACGGCACCAAGGTGCCGCACCTGAGCTATGTGGGAGACGCCCAGCTTGGCGACCACACGAACGTCGGCGGCGGCACCATCACCGCCAACTATGACGGCGTGCACAAGAACCGTACCAAGATCGGCTCCGATTGCCACATCGGTGCAGGCAACCTGCTGGTGGCCCCGGTCGAAGTCGGCAATAATGTGACCTCCGGCGCCGGTTCCGTGATCCGTCACGCTGTTCCCGACGATACGATGGTCTACTCCGAAAACACGCAGCATAACGTCGAGGGCTGGAAGCCCGCTTGGGAGCGCTGAATCATGCCCGCAGTACAGGATTCCATCAACGCCATCCGCGTGGCCGCCGAGGCGGCAGACCGTATCAAAGCCACTGATATCGTGGCTTTCGACGTTGCCGACCTGCTTGGCATCACCGACATCATGATGATTGCCGGTGCCTCGAACGAGCGTCAGGTGCTGGCCGTGGCCGAGGAAATCGAGAAGGATCTCTTCCTCAAGTGCGATGGCCGTCAACCGCGTTCGCGCGAAGGTCTGACCGAGGGGCAGTGGGTATTGCTGGACTATGGCGACTTCGTGATTCACGTCATGCATGATGAAGCCCGTGAATTCTACGGTCTTGAGCGTTTGTGGAAGGATTGCGAGAGCATCGATCTTCAGCTCGAGCATCCTGAAAGCGTGGCGGCATGACGGCTCAGCATGTTCGTTCCATATTCTTGGTTCGGCACGGACGTACGTCGTATAACGCGGCCCATAAGTTGCAAGGGCAGGTCGACATTCCGCTGGATGCCGTAGGCCAATGGCAGGTGCGTCAGACTGCTGCAGCGCTGAAGGACCTATACGTCGATCGCAGGCCGGAAACCGACGAACGCATCATCGTGTGTTCCGATCTGAGCCGTGCGCATGCCACCGCACAGGCTTTTGCAGATGTACTGGATGGCGCCGAAGTGCACGATGATCCTCGCGTACGCGAACGCAGTTTTGGCGATTGGGACGGTCACGCCGTATCCGAACTGGCTGAGCGATATCCTGAGGACTTCCGTTCCTGGATGGAGCATCGCGGCGGCGAGATGAAGTATGGCGCCGAGGCCAAAGAACATGTGGGGGAGCGTGGCGTCGAAGCCCTGCGTGACTGGTCCACGCGTGCCGGCACGGACACCGATCTCTTTGTGTTCTCCCATGGTGCGTGGATTGCACAGACGCTTCAGACGCTGCTGGGCATCACCGCAGTCGATCCCACTTTTTCGACGGTGATATCCATGCGCAATGCACACTGGGTGCGTTTGGTTCCCATGGATGAGCCTGATGACACGATTCGTTGGCGGCTCATGGACTATAACCACGGTCCAGCCGTCGCCGATACCGACGAGTGGGAACGGGAACGTTGATCTGAACAGCCGGTGATTGTGGTGTCGCCAAATCACGCCAATGTCATTTGGCGACACGCCGATTTGCGGGATGCAGGAACCCGTCGTAATGTAGACAAGGTTCGAAAACGGACTGACAATTGAAAACGGGGCTATAGCGCAGCTGGTAGCGCATCTCCATGGCATGGAGAGGGTCGGGGGTTCGAATCCCCCTAGCTCCACGACGAAGCCATCGGCATGCATCTGGTGGTTTCTCCACTGGTTCATGGCGGGTCAACGACTCCCATGAATCGGATAGCTTCATTCGGGGCTATAGCGCAGCTGGTAGCGCATCTCCATGGCATGGAGAGGGTCGGGGGTTCGAATCCCCCTAGCTCCACAAACAAGGCCGGTGCAATATGCACCGGCCTTCTGTATTTGGCGTGCACCTTAGTCGTGCAGCACTCCGAAGTGCAGCAAGGCGTGTAATACGCCATCATGATCCACATCATCCGTGACATAGTCGGCAGCGGCCTTGGGCTCGTCCGTGGCGTTGCCCATGGCGACCCCGATTCCGGCATAGGCCAGCATGTCCGTGTCGTTGCCGCCGTCGCCAAAGGCCATGGTCTGTTCGCGGGTGATGCCGTAATGCTTCATAAAACGCTGAATGCCCCGTGGTTTGCCACCATCGGCGGGAATCAGATCGGTGAAGTCCGGGTGCCAGCGCACGCCGCGTATGTTGCTGCACAGTCCCACCAGTTCGTCTTCCAGTTCGGGGTCGATGAACGGGCTGATCTGGAAGGTCTCGTGCGTCAACGCCCGCAAACGAGGATTCTCGAAATATTGGACGGGGGCGGTTTTGCCAAGACCGCTCCAGGTCTGCTGCAATGCCTCGTTGGTATGGTTGAAGTAGACGTAATCCTTTTCACCAAAATCACACACCACATCGGGATGCTGGTCGAGCCAATCCAAAATCACGCGGATATCAGACTGATCCAAGGCCTGCGATTCAAGATATCCCTGTTCGTCAAAACAATATTGACCATTGAACGCCACAATGCCGTCGAATGAGATCGGCATGGTGTCCAGCACCACCTTCATCTGAGAAGGAGCGCGGCCGGTGCAGATAAGCACCTTGATGCCTGCTGATTGAAGCCGCTGAATAGCCTCAACGGTGGAATCGGGAACCTTGTGCGTGACGAAACTCGTGAGCGTGCCGTCGATGTCGAAAAACACAGCTTTAATGTCAGTGGTGGTCATGCTTCTATTTTCGAGGCTCCTCTCGACGCGCCAGACATGCTTATAGCGTGCTATCAACATCAGGCAACGCAATGTGTTGCACGCGCGCCATAAAAGACACCTATACGGCAATCCGCCATTTTTGACCATTTCTGGGATTTTGGGTGCTACGGTGAAACCTGTCATCAACGTGATGGGTTCGCTTGGGGAAGCGAATCACCGTAAGAAGATGCAACAGCAATTTCCATGAGAGAGAGGAATCATTCATCATGACAGCAGCAACCCAGCCGGCAACTCCGGCCGCTCCCAACAGCAACGAACCGGTGCGCGTGAACCACACCGCCCGTAACATCATCATTACCATCGTGGTCGTGGCGATCATCGCCGTGGCCGCGTTCTTCGGCTACCGTGCGGTGGCCGGCGCTAACGAATCCAGCGCCAAGGGCAGCAAAGACAACCCGGTCAAGATCGGTGTGGTCGGTGCCACCAACCCGGAATGGGTCAAGTTCAAGCAGAATGCCGAAAAGGCCGGCATCTATGTCGATATCGTGGACTTCCAGGACTACACTTCCGAAAACCCCGCCCTTGATTCCGGCGAGCTGGACCTCAACGAGTTCCAGCACCTGCTCTACCTCGCCAACTACAACGTGAGCAACAACAAGGATCTGCAGCCCATCGGCGGCACCGCCATCTACCCGCTCGGCGTGTACTCCACCAAGGTCAAGGACATCAAGGACATCAAGCAGGGCGACACCGTCACCATTCCGAACGATGAGACCAACCAGGCCCGCGCCATCGGCGTGCTCAAGGCAGCAGGTCTCGTCACGCTCAAGGGCGACTGGACCGCCTTCTCCACCCCGGCCGACATCGATGAAGCCAAGAGCAAGGTCAAGGTCACCCCGCTGAAGGCGGAACAGGTGGCCGCCACCCTCAAGGATCCGACCATCGCGGCCGGCGTGATCAACAACGACTACGTGGCCGACGCCGGACTCAACCCGAAAGACGCCATCTACCAGGACAACGCCGAATCCGAAGAGGCCCGCCCCTACATCAACGTGTGGGTGGCCCGCAAGACGGACGTGAACAACGAGACCTACAAGAAGCTCGTCTCCATCTTCCAGCAGAAGGACGTGCTCGACGCCCTCCAGGGGAACTCCGGCGGCACCGCGGTGTTTGCCGACAAGTTCAGCGCCAAGCAGCTGCAGGGCTTCCTGTCTGACATCGAGAAGGACGCCAAGGCCCAGAAGTAAGAGAACCATCGGCTGGTTTCCGCACCGAGCTGTAGTAGCGAGTATTCGATGCGCATAGCCTGCTGAACCGTAACGGAGCGAGCCGCCTGCATAAGGCCCGCTCCGTTACGGCATAACTAGACCGGACGCAATCGCCGGTATTCCAGCCCATACAACATTGGAGCAACAGTGAGCGATCCCATCATCACTTTTGATCACGTGGTCAAAGAGTTCAAGATACGAGGACGAAAGGCCGAGACCGCGCGAGCCGTGAATGATGTCAGCCTGAGCATTGACCGTGGCGACATTTTCGGCATCATCGGCTATTCTGGTGCCGGCAAATCCACTCTGGTGAGGCTGATCAACGCACTGGAGCGGCCCACTTCCGGCACGGTGACCGTGCTCGGTACCGACATCACGGCACTGAACGAGAGCAAGTTGCGCCCTATCAGGCAGAAAATCGGCATGATTTTCCAGCAGTTCAACCTGTTCTCCACCAAAACGGTGTCGCAAAACATCGCTTATCCGCTTCAGCTTGATCATTGGCGCAAGGACTATCAGGATCGGCGCGTCAAAGAGCTCCTGGAATTCGTGGGATTGGCCGAGCATGCGGATAAGTACCCCTCACAGCTGTCCGGTGGTCAGAAACAACGTGTCGGCATTGCTCGCGCGCTAGCCACCAATCCGGAAATCCTGCTCGCGGATGAGGCTACCAGCGCGCTCGACCCTGAAACCACCACCGAGGTACTAGCGTTGCTCAAGCGAGTGAATGAGGAATTCGGCATCACCATCGTGCTGATCACTCACCAGATGAACGTGGTCCAGCAGATTGCCAACCGTGTGGCGGTTATGAGTTCCGGACGCGTGGTCGAATCCGGTGACGTGTACGACGTATTCGCCGCGCCTCGCCAGCCAGTCACCAAACGGTTCATTGCCACCGCTCTGTCGGGGCTTCCTGAGGAAAGCCGTGTCGAACGTCTGCATGGCGAGTGGTCGGGACGCATTGTCACCGTACTCATCCGGCAAAAGGATGTCTCTGATGACCATGGGCGCACATTGCATGCCTCAGGGCAGAACATTTCAGAGCTGATCGCCAAATATGGTGTGGAATCCAGCCTGCTGTATGGCGGCATCGATACGGTCAAGGGATCGGCTATCGGCGCAATCACCTATGAATTCAACGGCCCTGGATGGCATGTGGACGAGTTTTTGCGTGAACTCGCGCAACACAGCGATGTCATTGATTTCGGCACCGCCGAGAAACCAGTGGCATACGCTGATGCGGTCGCCAATCATATTGCCGGTGCCGAAGCGGCCATAGCCAACCAGCAATCCGTGAGCCAGGATGAGTCGGCGGAGATCTCCGCCAGCCATGAAGGAGCCAACGCATGATTACCCTTGCCAACCCTCGTAGCGATTGGACTGTGCTCCGCCCGCTCCTGTTTGAATCTATCGGTCAGACGCTGACGATGGTGCTTATCACTCTTGTCGTAGGAGGACTTCTTGGATTGATTCTTGGCGTGGTGCTCTATGGCACGCGTCCAGGCAATTTGTTTGAGAACGCCATCGTCTACCGGATTCTCGACGTGATCGTCAATATCGTCCGCCCGATCCCGTTCATCATCTTCCTGGCCGCCATGCAGCCGTTGACCATTGTGGTGGTCGGCACCTCCATCGGTACCGTGGCCGCCATCTTCCCGATGGTGGTGATGTGCACTTTTGCCACATCTCGTCTGGTTGAGCAGAATCTTGTTCCGGTCGATCCCGGCGTCATTGAGGCGGCGCGTTCGATGGGCGCCAGCAAATTCACCATCATCCGTACCGTGCTGATTCCCGAGGCCTTGGCCCCGTTGATTCTGGCCTATGCGTTCCTGTTCATCGGCGTGCTTGACATGTCTGCCATGGCCGGATACATCGGTGGCGGCGGACTTGGTAACTTCGCCATCGCTTACGGTTATCAGAAGTTCGACCAGACCGTCACATGGACGGCAGTGATCATCATGATCGTGCTGGTGCAGGTGGTGCAGAGCATCGCCAACGCCATTGCCAAGCGTCTGCTCAAGCGGCAGCAATGATCAATGATGTCTGCCGAGCCCTCGCCAATATGAAGCGGGGGCTTCGTCATATTGTCCGTCCTACTACAATCGAGAACCATGAGTGAACATATCGATATCGACCACGAACTCATTACCATCCGTCACTATCTGCACGCCCACCCCGAGCGCAGTTTTCAGGAATTCGACACCAGTATCTACCTGACCGACCAGCTCAAGGCGCACGGCATCGAAATCCTGCCCAACTCCATGGAAACTGGTGTGGTGGGTCTTATCCAAGGGGAAGCCGGGCCCGGGCCACGCATCGGATTGCGCGCGGACATCGACGGCTTGCCCATTGTGGAGGATTCCGGGTTGGAATTCAGCTCCGTCAACAAAGGCGTGATGCACGGCTGCGGCCATGACCTGCACATGACCGGTCTGCTCGGAGCCGCCTTCTGGCTTGCCAATCACCGCGACAAATTCACCGGCTCCATCAAGATCCTGTTCCAGCCCAGTGAGGAGACGGGGCAGGGTGCCCGTGCGATGATTGACGCCGGCTTGGTGGATGACGTCGATGCCATCATCGGTACCCATAACAACCCGAACTATGCCCCTGGTCAGCTTGCCATCGGTGCTGAACCGATGATGGCTGGCTGTGTGAAATTCCATGTGACGCTCCACGCTCAGGGGACGCATGCCGCCTACCCGTACAAAGGCACCGGCCCGCTTGAGGCGCTTGCCAGCATGATTTTGAGCCTACAGACCATCGTGAGCCGCAATGTGACGCCCTTCCATCCGCTGGTGCTGTCCGTCACGGAAGTGCATGGCGGTGACGTGTGGAACGTGGTGCCCGCCGAAGCCGGTTTCCAAGGCACGGTGCGTTACTTCCATAAGGAAGATGGCAATCTGGTGGGTCGTCGATTCAAGGAGGTCGTTGAACATACGGCTGAGACGTACGGTATTACGGCCGATGTGGACTGGAACGATTTTCAGGATCCGTTGGTCTCCAATCCGTCCCTCGCCAAGGCCGTGGCCGCCGACGTCAACGATTATGCGCAGCTCGAGCCGATTCGTCCGTCAATGGCGGGGGAGGACTTCTGCGAGTTTGCAAAAGTCACGTTGCCGGTGTTTGCGTTCGTGGGCTCAAACGGCCAAGAGGGTTGCGCCGACTGGCACAGCCCGCACTTCGTGGGTCTGGATGAATCCATCCCCACGTTCGTCAACTTCTATGTCAACGCCGCCCTGCGCGTACTCAACGAATTGAGGTAAATTCTTCTCTGGCTCCCCTCTCTGAGGGAAGCTGTCGCCGCAGGCGATTGAGGGGAGCCAGGTGGAGGTCAACGGTGAGTACACTAAGAAGCTATGACACAGCTTCGCTTCGCACTCGCCCAGATTGACACTTGCGTCGGTGCACTCGACGCCAACGCCGCCAAAGTGCTCGACTATTCCCGCAAGGCCGCTGCTGGGGACGCTCAAGTAGCGGTATTCCCGGAAATGACGCTCACCGGATATCCCATTGAGGATTTGGCTTTGCGCCGCACCTTCCGCCAGGCCGCGTGGGACAAGGCCAATGAACTGGCCGGTCAGCTTCAGGACGAAGGTCTTGGCCATTTGTTCGTGGTGGTCGGCACTGTGGGTACCGATCGGGAGACCAGCAAGCCGCGTAACCGTCTGGTGGTGCTGCATGAGGGCGTGGTCTGGACCGGCTATGACAAGCATTTCCTGCCCAACTATGGCGTATTCGATGAGTTCCGCATCTTCTCCGCAGGAAACCGTTCCGTGACCCTCGAGGTGAATGGCACCACTATCGGCGTGGCCATTTGCGAGGATATCTGGCAGGACGGCGGCCCGGTGGCTGAACTCGCCACCAAAAACATCGACTTGCTGTTGACCATTAATGGCTCTCCGTATGAGGAAGGCAAGACCAACACTCGTTTTGAACTGGCGCAACGCCGTGCTGCCGAGGTCAACGCTCCGCTTATTTATCTGAATCAGGTGGGCGGTCAGGATGATTTGGTGTTCGACGGCGGTAGCTTCGTGGTAGATGCGGACGGTACGTTGCTCGAGCGCAGCCCGATGTTTATGGAAGACCTCACGTTCTGGGATTTCGACGCCGCTGCCGACCATCAGACCAAATCCACCATCGTGGCCGAACTTGATCCGGACGAAGAGGTGTACACCGCTTGCGTGCTTGGCCTCAAGGATTACATGGCCAAGAACCATTTCAACGGTGTGACGCTGGGACTTTCCGGCGGCATCGATTCCGCGTTGGTGGCCGCTATGGCCGCCGATGCCTGCGGCGGCGAGAACGTCTGGGGCATCTCCATGCCGTCCATGTACTCCTCTGATGGCTCCAAAGACGATGCTGCAGATCTGGCCGCCAACATCGGTGCGCACTATGAGGTTCAGCCCATTGAGCCGCTGTTCGTCGCATACCAGCAGCAGCTTGATCTCGATGGCGTGGCCGCAGAAAACCTGCAGGCTCGCATTCGCGGCGTCATCGTGATGGCAAGCTCCAATTCACGTGGTCTGCTTGCCGTGGCCACCGGCAACAAATCCGAACTGGCGTGCGGCTATTCGACCATCTATGGCGATGCGGTCGGTGGCTATGCGCCAATAAAGGATTTGCTGAAGACCCGTGTCTGGGAGATCAGCCGTTGGCGCAACAAGGCCGCAGCTGCGGGCGTTGGCATCGGCGGGCTCAAGATTGTAGGCAATGAGGAAGGCAATGCGGGCATTCCTTTGAAGAATGGCGTGATGATTCCGGTCTCGTCCATCGAAAAGGCGCCCTCGGCCGAATTGCGCCCAGGCCAGAAGGATTCCGATTCGTTGCCTGAATATGCATTGCTTGACAAGGTGCTGGCCGCCTATATCGAACATGCCCACGGCCGTGCAGACCTGTTGGCCGACGGATTCGATGAGGCCACGGTGGACACCGTGATGCGTTTGGTCGATCGCGCAGAGTGGAAGCGCCGACAATACCCGCTGGGTCCCAAGGTCACAGCTCTTGCCTTCGGGCGCGATCGTCGCCTGCCCATCACCAACGCATTCCGTGAATAGTTACAGAAGAAGGTACCAATGGCAGATGATGAAAAGAATCAGTGGTATTACAACACCGTCAAGCAGCGGGCTGAATATGGCAAGATCTCGCCGATAGAACAGCGTATGGGTCCGTACAAGAGCAAAGAAGACGCTGAACATGCGTGGGATATCGTGGTGGACCGTAACGCCAAATGGGATGAGGAAAACCGCCGCTGGGATAACTACGGCGTCAAACCGTCCGCCGGCAAATCGTCGGATACTGACTGACCATATGTGTTTTCACCGCGATCGGCGAACATGCCGATGGCGGATGACAGATAGCTACACCGCTCAACTTCGCATCGAGAGTTGAGCGGTTTTGTCTAATATCGGCCGTGACAATCGGACGGCGGATGCCTGGAAACCGCTGGATTGGTAGCGCTCGCAGAAGAATGTGAGATAGCTCACTCCCAATTTCAGCTTTTCTCAAGACTGTGCAAACTACACTAGTGAAGCAAGGGTTCCGTGAAGATGCGAAACCTACAACCCCATTAAGGAGTGACATGACCGCAGTAGAAAATGCAGCTGTCTCCCAAGAGGAGCTCGACGCCAAGGCGTGGGCCGGCTTCACCGAGGGCAACTGGCAGAAGGATATCGACGTCCGCGACTTCATCCAGAAGAACTACACCCCGTACGAGGGTGATGAGAGCTTCCTGGCTCCTGCCACTGAGAAGACGAAGCACCTGTGGAAGTACCTCGACGACAACTACCTGGCTGTAGAGCGCAAGCAGCGCGTCTACGACGTGGACACCCACACCCCGGCTGGCATCGACGCCTTCCCGGCTGGCTACATCGACTCCCCGGAAGTCGACAATGTGATCGTTGGTCTGCAGACCGACGTGCCCTGCAAGCGCGCTATGATGCCGAACGGCGGCTGGCGTATGGTCGAGCAGGCCATCAAGGAAGCCGGCAAGGAGCCGGATCCGGAGATCAAGAAGATCTTCACCAAGTACCGCAAGACCCACAATGACGGCGTGTTCGGTGTGTACACCAAGAACATCAAGATCGCCCGCCACAACAAGATTCTGACCGGTCTGCCGGATGCTTACGGCCGTGGCCGCATCATCGGCGACTACCGTCGTGTGGCTCTGTACGGTGTTAACAAGCTGATTGCCTTCAAGAAGCGCGACAAGGACTCCATCCCGTACCGCAACGACTTCACCGAGCCGGAGATCGAGCACTGGATCCGCTTCCGTGAAGAGCACGACGAGCAGATCAAGGCCCTCAAGCAGCTGATCAACCTCGGCAACGAGTATGGCCTGGATCTGACCCGCCCGGCTCAGACCGCTCAGGAAGCCGTGCAGTGGACCTACATGGGCTACCTGGCCTCCATCAAGTCCCAGGACGGCGCCGCAATGTCCTTCGGCCGTAACTCTGCGTTCCTCGATGTCTTCATCGAGCGCGACCTCAAGGCCGGCAAGATCACCGAGACCGATGCTCAGGAGCTCATCGACAACATCGTCATGAAGCTGCGCATCGTCCGCTTCCTGCGCACCAAGGATTACGACAACATCTTCTCTGGTGACCCGTACTGGGCGACCTGGTCTGATGCCGGCTTCGGCGACGACGGCCGTCCGATGGTCACCAAGACCTCTTTCCGTCTGCTCAACACCCTGACCCTTGAGCACCTCGGACCTGGCCCTGAGCCGAACATCACCATCTTCTGGGATCCGAAGCTGCCGGAAGGCTACAAGCGCTTCTGCGCCAAGATCTCCATCGACACCTCGGCTATTCAGTACGAGTCCGACAAGGAAATCCGCTCCCACTGGGGCGACGACGCCGCCATCGCTTGCTGCGTCTCCCCGATGCGCGTGGGCAAGCAGATGCAGTTCTTCGCTGCTCGTGTGAACTCCGCCAAGGCTCTGCTGTACGCCATCAACGGCGGCCGCGATGAGATGACCGGCATGCAGGTCATCGACAAGGGCATCATCGACCCGATCACCCCGGAAGCCGATGGCACTCTGGACTACGCGAAGGTCAAGGACAACTATGAGAAGGCTCTCGAGTGGCTGTCCGAGACTTACGTCGAGGCTCTGAACATCATCCATTACATGCACGATAAGTACGCCTACGAGTCCATCGAGATGGCCCTGCACGACAAGGAAGTGTACCGTACCCTTGGTTGCGGTATGTCCGGTCTGTCCATCGCCGCCGACTCCCTGGCTGCCATCAAGTATGCCAAGGTCTACCCGATCTACAACAAGGATGCCAAGAACCTCGAAGGCCACGAGTACGAGTACGTCGAGGGCGCTGACGACGATTTGGTCGTCGGCTACCGCACTGAGGGCGACTTCCCGGTCTACGGCAACGATGACGATCGCGCCGATGACATCGCCAAGTGGGTTGTCTCCACTGTGATGGGCCAGGTCAAGCGCCTGCCCGTCTACCGTGGCGCCGTCCCGACCCAGTCCATCCTGACCATCACCTCCAACGTGGAGTACGGCAAGAACACCGGTTCCTTCCCGTCCCGCCACAAGAAGGGCACTCCGTACGCTCCGGGCGCCAACCCGGAGAACGGCATGGACTCCCACGGCATGCTGCCGTCCATGTTCTCCGTCGGCAAGATCGACTACAACGACGCTCTTGACGGCATCTCGCTGACCAACACCATCACCCCTGATGGCCTGGGCCGCGATGAGGACGAGCGTATCGGCAACCTGGTCGGCATCCTGGATGCCGGCAACGGCCACGGCCTCTACCACGCGAACATCAACGTTCTGCGCAAGGAGACCATGGAGGACGCCGTCGAGCACCCCGAAAAGTACCCGCACCTGACCGTGCGCGTCTCCGGCTACGCGGTGAACTTCGTCAAGCTCACCAAGGAGCAGCAGCTCGACGTCATCTCCCGTACCTTCCACCAGGGCGCCGTCGTCGACTGATGACCAACCCCGCGATACGCGGCAATGACTAATCGAAGGGGTGGGGCTCAGCTCCACCCCTTCGTTATTTCCCCCACACAGACTTTCGCATCATTTGGGACAGGAGGACGACGATGCCCGCAACACCCACGTTCCGCACCACTACCAGGCATATGCTCAAGGAATCGAAGACCTATGCCTCACAGACTTTGATGGGCGGCCTTTCCGGCTTTGAATCCCCAATCGGACTCGACCGACGTGACCGCCTCTCCGCCCTCAAATCCGGCGATATCGGCTTCGTGCACTCCTGGGATATCAACACTTCCGTGGACGGTCCGGGCACCCGCATGACCGTGTTCATGTCCGGCTGCCCGCTGCGCTGCCAGTACTGCCAGAACCCTGACACCTGGAAGATGCGTGACGGCAAGCCCGTCTATCTCGATGCCATGATCAAGAAGGTCGACCGCTACAAGGACCTGTTCAAGGCCACGCATGGCGGCATCACATTCTCCGGTGGCGAATCCATGATGCAGCCCGCCTTCGTCTCGCGTGTGTTCCACGCGGCCAAGGAGATGGGCGTACATACCTGCCTCGATACATCCGGTTTCCTCAACACCAACTACACTGACGAGATGCTCGAGGACATCGACCTGTGTCTACTCGATGTCAAGTCCGGCGACGAGGAGACTTATCATAAGGTGACCGGCGGCACGTTGCAGCCCACCATGGATTTCGGCCAGAGGCTCGCCAAGGCCGGCAAGAAGATTTGGGTGCGATTCGTGCTGGTGCCGGGACTGACCGACTCCGAGGAAAACGTGGAGAACGTAGCCAAGATCTGCGAGACCTTCGGTGATTCCGTCGAACATATCGACGTGTTGGGCTTCCATCAGCTCGGTCGCCCGAAGTGGCATGAGCTGCGCATCCCATATCCGTTGGAGAACCAGAAGGGGCCCAACGCCGCTACTCGCGAACGTGTGACCAAGCAATTCAAA
>CXTD01000034.1_pt1 | contig 14770 bp, 8 predicted proteins | sample 941401 | NCBI WGS metagenome assembly CXTD01 (sample SAMEA3493501, study PRJEB9703) | human gut metagenome | biome: ENVO:mammalia-associated habitat; material: ENVO:feces | place: Bangladesh | collected 2010-01-06
TTCGGCTGCCAGCTCCCGCCAGCGGGAGCCAAGGTAATGTCAGCTCGTTAGCGAGCTGGCCGTTATCAGTTTTGCGGGGAGGCTACTACTACTCGGGCGGCGCGGATTACGCGGTCGCCGATACGGTAGCCGGCTTCCACCACGGTGTCGACGGTTTCCTTGTCGGCATCGGCATCCGGCTTGTGCAGGATTGCCTCATGCTTGGTGGGGTCGAAGTCCTCGCCCTTTTCGCCGAACTTCTCGACGCCGAACTTCTCGAAAGCCTTGTCGATCTTGGCAGCCACCGCCTTGAACGAATCGTCCATCTCGCTGTTCTCGCGAATGCGGTCGATGTCGTCAAGGGCCGGCAGCAGCGCGGTCAGCACGTCGATAATGCCGTGCTGGCGGAAGCGCTCCTGCTCCTTCTGCGCACGATTGCGGTAGTTGATGAACTCCGCGCGTTCGCGCTGCAGGGCTTCGAGGTAGTCGGCGGCTTCCTTCTTGGCCTTGCCGAGAGGGGTGAGGGTGTCTTCGGAATCGGACTGGCCTTCGCCAGTCTTCTCTCCGGCATCCGACTTCTCTCCCTCAGCTGCGGCAGGAGCCGCGTCGGCTCCTTCATTGGAAGGAGCCTGGGCAGCCGAATCCTGCGCAGAGTCGGACTCGGCGGAGGCGTCAGCCCCTGAAGAGGCCTGAGCGGCCTGGCCGGCAGCCTCAGCATCTGAGGGATCCGGCAGGTCGTTCAGGTAGTCGTCCTTGTTGAACTCGGACATCACTTGTTGTCCTTGTCGTCATCGTCGTCCACGACCTCGGCCTCGACGGTGTCGTCGTCGGAACCGGAGGCGGAGCCAGCGGAAGCGCCGGCCGCACCGGCACCAGCCGCGGCACCTTCAGCACCCTGCTGGGCGTAGAGGACCTGGCCGATCTTCTGAGCGGAGGTCATCAGCTCACCCTGAGCGGTCTTGACCTTATCGGTGTCGTCACCCTTCAGGGCTTCCTTCAGAGCGTTCACCTTGTCGGTGACTTCCTTGACGATGTCGTCGGACAGCTTGTCCTTGTTGTCGTTGACGAGCTTCTCGGTGGAGTAAGCGAAGGCTTCAGCCTGGTTGCGGGTCTCGGCGTCTTCCTTGCGCTGCCTATCCTCAGCCTCGTGAGCCTCGGCTTCCTTGACCATGCGGTCGATCTCGTCCTTCGGCAGGCCGGAACCACCGGTGATGGTCATGGACTGCTCCTTGCCGGTGCCCTTATCCTTGGCGGACACGTGCACGATGCCGTTGGCGTCGATGTCGAAGGTGACCTCGATCTGCGGGACGCCACGCGGAGCCGGAGCGATGCCGGTCAGCTCGAAGGTGCCCAGCGGCTTGTTGTCGCGAGCGAACTCGCGCTCACCCTGGTAGACCTGAATCAGCACGGACGGCTGGTTGTCTTCAGCAGTGGAGAAGACCTCGGAACGCTTGGTCGGAATGGCGGTGTTGCGGTCGATGAGCTTGGTCATGATGCCACCCTTGGTTTCGATACCGAGGGACAGCGGGGTCACGTCAATCAGCAGGACGTCCTTACGGTCGCCCTTGATGACGCCGGACTGCACGGCAGCGCCGACAGCCACAACCTCATCCGGGTTCACGGACTGGTTCGCTTCCTTACCACCGGTGAGTTCCTTGACCAAGTCCTTGACGGCGGGCATACGAGTGGAACCACCGACGAGCACCACGTGGTCGATGTCGCTCACGGAGATGCCGGCGTCGTGCAGCACGTTGTTGAACGGCGTGCGGCAGCGGCCCAGCAGGTCGGAGGTCATTTCCTCGAAGTGCGCACGGGTCAGGGTCTCGTCCAGGTGCACCGGGGTGCCGTCAGGGGTCATGGCCAGGTACTGCATGGAGATGGAGGTGCTGGTCGAGGAGGACAGCTCCTTCTTGGCCTGTTCAGCGGCTTCCTTCAGGCGCTGCAGAGCGATCTTGTCCTTGGACAGGTCGACGCCGTACTTGTTCTTGACTTCGCCGACCAGCCAGTCGATGACCTTCTGATCCCAGTCATCGCCACCGAGGTGGTTGTCGCCGTTGGTGGCCTGCACCTGAATGGTGGAGAAGCCGTCGTCGTCCTTGCCGATCTCCAGCAGGGAGACATCGAAGGTGCCGCCGCCGAGGTCGAAGACCAGGATGCGCTCGTCTTCCTTGCCCTTCTCCAAACCGTAGGCCAGAGCAGCTGCGGTCGGCTCGTTGATGATACGCAGAACGTTCAGGCCTGCGATCTTGCCGGCGTCCTTGGTGGCCTGACGCTGGGCATCGTTGAAGTATGCCGGGCAGGTGATGACAGCATCGGTGACGGGCTCACCGAGGTAAGCCTCAGCGTCCCTCTTCAGCTTCATCAGAATCTGTGCGGAAATCTCCTGCGGGGTCCACTTCTTGCCGTCGATGTCGACGGTCCAGTCAGTGCCCATGTGACGCTTGACAGAAGAAATAGTGCGGTCAACGTTGGTCACAGCCTGACGCTTGGCCACCTCGCCGACGAGGATTTCGCCGGACTTGGAGAACGCGACCACGGACGGGGTGGTGCGCATGCCCTCAGCGTTGACGATAACGGTGGGCTCGCCACCTTCCAGCGTAGCGATGCAGGAATTCGTGGTGCCCAGATCGATACCAACTGCACGTGCCATAATGTGTGCTCCTTAATTATTCGTTTGTTCTTACGTTGTTCGCTCAAGTTCCTTGGTTGGTTCTTGGGCCTTCCAAAACTTGAGCCTACATCACTCAACTTCTGTTTGGCAAGTTCTATTCCCAAATTCATCACAAAAGTTGAGCGATGTAGGCTCAGGTTTTTTGGAGCGGCTCTGAGCCACCCCAGTCAGCTTCGCCGACAGCCCCCGCCAGCGGGGGCCACTCAGCAACCGACGCGGTGTGGACTACTGTTCGGGGCTCTCCTTACTGTTGACGGCATTGCCGCCCTTGGAGAACCGCTGCAACAGCATGCCGGCAGCGGTCATCACCAATACGGCGACCGCCATGACGGACAGGGCTACGCCGGTGTTGGGCAGAGCGGCGGCGCCGAACTGCTGGGATTGGCCGGCCGCGGTGTCGGATGCGCCGTTGGAGGCGTTGCCTTCACCGGCCTGACCATTGCCGTTGCCACTATCGCCCGGAGTACCCGGGGTGGCGGTGCCGCCCGACTGGTTATCGTCCTTGCCGCCATCGGGCTTGGTCGAATCATCGTCGGCGCCGGCCTTGAGCACGGCAGCGGCGAGCGCTCCGGCCTGGTAGCCGTCAGCGCCCACGGTAGTTGCAGCATTCTTATCCTGCGTCTCCGTCACCTTGCCATCGGCGGCCAGCACGGTGTACTTGCCAGCCGGCACGGCCTCGACCGTTGCGGCCGATTCGTTGGCGTTGAACACCACCACATACGTGTCGCTGCCGTCCTTCAGCTGGTAGGCCACCACGCCGTCGGACTGCTGCAGCACCGTCATGTTCTTGGCGATGTCATCATAGCTGCTCAGGTGCAGGTTCTTGATGGACTTGCGCAGGGCGATCAGGCCCTTCACATAGTTCACGGAACCCGCCTGCTCGACCGTGCGGTTCCAGTCGATGGCGTTCACCGCGTCGCCGGCGTTGTAGCTGTTGCCATTGCCGCCCTTGGTGCGCAGGAACTCCTGGCCGAACTGCATGTCGGTGATGCCCTGCGAGAGCAGAATCAGCGAGTCGGCGAGCTTGGCGCGAGCGAGTCGCGTCTCCTCGGAGTCGTTGGGCGCGCTCTTGACCAGCTTGTCGTACAAGGTCAGGTTGTCGTGGATCTCGACGTACTGCACCACCTGATCCGCGCCGCCGTAGTTCGTGTCGGCGGTGCCGTTGTTGCAGTGGCCGTTCTCATCGATGCCCTCGCGCTTGTTGTTGCAGCCGAGCACGTTGGTGGCGATGAGGTTCTCCTTGTCGGCCTTGCCGGCGATGAAGCCGGTGTCCTCGTCGGAGAACACGCTGCCCTTGATCGCGTCGCGCAGGGAGTCGTTGAAGAACGCCACGCCCTTGACCTTGGAGGCATTGGGCTGCGTGGTTTCCTGGTTGCCAATGGCGTCAGTCATATCCCAGCCTTCGCCGATGACGAGAATCGACGGATCGATCTCGTCAAGCGCCGCACGCACCTGATTCATGGTGGTCTGGTCAATCAGACCCATGAGGTCGAAGCGGAAGCCGTCCACGTTGTACTCGGTCGCCCAGTACTTCACGGAATCGACGATGTACTTGCGGGCCATCGCACGCTCGGAAGCCACGTCGTTGCCGCAGCCGGAGCCGTTGGTCAGGTTGCCATTGGCGTCGTAGCGGAAGTAGTAGCCAGGCACGGTCTTGTTGAAGGCGTGTTCGGAGGCGTTGTAGACGTGGTTGTAGACCACATCCATCACCACATACAGGCCGTTCTTGTGCAGCCCGGAGACCATCTGCTTCATTTCCTTGACGCGAGCGCTCGGGTCACTCGGGTCGGAGGAGTACGAGCCTTCCGGCACGTTGTAGTTCTCCGGATCGTAGCCCCAGTTGTACTGCGCGCCGTAGCTCAGATCGCCGGTCTCGTCCACGGAACCGTAGTCGTAGACGGGCATGATCTGCACATGCGTCACGCCGAGCGACTTGAGGTAGTCGATGCCGGTGGACGCCGCGCCCTGCTTGCCGTCGACCGTGGTGCCCTCCTCGACGAAGCCGAGATACTTGCCGCGATTGGCTTCGGAGACGCCGGAGTTCGGGTTGATGGTCATGTCACGAACGTTCGCCTCAGTGATGATCGCGTCGGTCGGCTTGCCGAACGACGCCATGCGCTTGCCGGCATCGCCCCTCTCCTTGTCGGAGAGCACGACGGATCGCTCGCCGTTGGCCACGGCGGCGGTCGCGTACGGGTCGGCGGACGTGTTGACCGTGCCGTCGGCGAAGGTCAGCTCGTAGTCGTAGGCGTAATCCTTGAGATCTTTGTCCACGGCGAACGTCCACACGCCCTTCTTGCCGGACTTCTCCAGCGTCACGGCGTCGGTCTGCGCTGCCTTCGGATCGGTGGAGTCGGCGTACAGGCGCAGCGTCACCTTGGTGGCGGTCGGCGCCCACAGCTTGAACGTGGACTTCTCGGCCTTGTAAGTCACGCCAAGATCATCGCCGCCGTAGGCGTACTTCTTGTCGAACGCGTCGGAGCGCACGACGGCGCCGAGCGATACGTTCTGCGTGCCGTAGTCCTCGATCGTCACCTTGTAGGCCTTGGTCACGTCAAGATTGTCGGCCGTGGTAATGGTCACGGTGTTCCCGCTAGCCTTCACGTCCTTGATCTTCACACCCTCGACCGACACCGCGTCGGCCGGCTTGTCGATGGTGAGCGCCTTGTTGAGCTTGACCGTGATGGTGTTGAAGTCGGTCATTTCGGCGGAGACGATCGTGCCCTTCGCGTCGTAGAGCGTGCCGTTGGTGTAGATCGTCGTGTCGCCCTGCACCAGCCAGATTTCGGCGGATGCGGTGCCGTCGGCGTTCACGGTGATGGCGGACTGCGGGATCGTGCGGTTCTCGTCGTTCGGATCCTTGGCTTCCCAGCTGTCGCCGCCGTAGCGCACGATGAACTGCGGAGTGCTCATGCCGCTGCCCTTGAGCGTGTACTTGGCGATCAGGCCGTAGTCGTCGTGCTCGGTGAACGGGTAGGCAGCACCGTTGACGCCGTCGGCCCAGCCCCAGATGTCCCATGCCTTCATGCCGTCTTCGCTGGTGTAGTCGTCGGCGAGGCGGTGGTAGTGGATGGTCACGTCAATCTGGTTGGCGGCCTTCTTGTAGCCGTCGGGGGCTTCGGTGAGCGTTTCGTCCGGATTGGCGCCGTCGACCCAGATTTCGGCGGTGCCGGTGGAACCGTCGATGGTACGGTCGCTGCCGACCTTGTCCCAGCCTTCGGTGGTGACGATCACACCGATCTTGGCGGCGTCGTACGCACCATCGATGGTGGTCTCGAACACCTTGCCGTAGGAGTCCTCGCCGGTGAAGGCGTGCCACGCGCCGTTCAGGGTGGCGCCGTTCTTGTCGGTGCCCCACATGTACACGCCGCGATCGGCGACGGCGTCGCCTTCGGCGGGCTTGTAGTGCACGATCACCTTGGTCTTGGGCTGGTACGACTGCACGTCGGAGGGCACGCCGGCGCTGGCCTCGTGGTCGGCGACCGCCGTCCAGTGCCCCTGCGCGGTGTAGTTGCCGCCGCCATTCGGGTTGTCCCAGTTGTCGCCGCCGTCGGTGAATACGTATTCGAAGGACTTGCCCTTCGGATCGACCGTAAACTTGACCCAGCCGTTGCCGGCGTCGGCCATCAGCTCGTGGCCCTGCTCGGCCCAGCCGTCGATACCGTAGTGAAGGTACGCCTGCTTCCAGCCGTCGGGCAGCTTGTAGTAGATGGTGCGGCTCGTGTCGGCCGTGGCCTTCTTGGTCTCGTCGTTGACGGACAGGTCCGGATCGGACGGATCGGACTTGGTCGTGCCGGTCCAGGAATCCTTGGTCGCGCCCGCGTAGATCGCGATGGCGGAATTCTTCGCGAGCGTCGCGTCGAACGTGCCGTCGTCCTTCACGGTCACAGTTGCAGAGCAGTCGCCGGTGGCGTACACGTTGCAGTATTCGCCGGCGGGCAGTGACGTCTGGAACGTCTGCTTGGAGTCGTCGGCGCTGTTGTTGAGCGCGAGGTAGCCGACGTCGCCGCGACCGAAGCCGAGCACGTTGGTGTCGTACGCCTTCCAGTTGGTGACGTCGGTGCCGTTGACCGCGTTGTGGAAGCCGATCATGCCGCGGATCGCGGTCCAACGTTCGGCGCACTGCCAGGTGCCGGAGGTCATCGAGCCGTCGGTCGGGCACTCCATGTCGGGCACGGAGGTTTCGGTGGCGCCGGGAGCGCCGTCGTCGGAGTTGTCGAAGTAGTAGCCGGAGTAGATGTGCGGCTGGCCGTAGTCGTACGCGAGCATGAACGCGTTCGCGAGCAGGTACTTCGAGCCCTTCTTGTAGGTGATGGCCGATCCGCGCTCGGTATCCCAGTTGGTCACCCACACTGCGGCCTTGTCGGAGCTCACCCAGCCGTCGCCGCCGACCTTCGCAAGGCCCTTGCTGGCGTCGGTGATGTCGCCGGCGAAGGCGACCGACAGGTGGTTGGTGAAGTTGAATTCGGAGACCTTGCCGTTCGCCACATAGTTGCTCGGCTGGATTTCCGCGGCTTCGGAGGCGTTGCCGATGACTTCCTGCTCGAAGAAGATATCGTCGGCGTTGCGGCCGGACTTCTCGGCGAGCTTGGCCTTGATGGCGGCCACGTCGGCCGTGGCGATGTGTTTGACCGCGTCGACGCGGAATCCGTAGACGCCGAGGTCGAGCAGGCGGTTCATGTAGTCGGCGAGCTTGTCCTGCACGTATTCCTGGCTGGTGTCGAGGTCCTGCAGGCTGGTCAGGCGGCAGTTCTGTACTTCGTCGGCGTTGGTGTAGTCGCCGATGTTCTTGGTGCAGTCGTGGAAGTTCTCTTTGGTGTACGGGATTGCGGGGAAGTTGCCCTCGCCGTCGTACTTGCTGCCGGCGACGCCGGTGCCCTCTCCCTGATCGGCGCCGGTGGTGTGGTTGATGACCGAGTCGGCGATGATCTCGACGCCCGCCGCGTTGCACGTGGCGATCATGGTCTTGAACTCGGCTTCCGTACCGAGCTTGGAGTCGAGCTTGTAGCTGACCGGCTGGTAGGAGGTCCACCATTCAGTGCCCTGGATGGACTCCATCGGCGGGGAGACCTGTACGTAGCCCACACCTTCGGGGCCGTAAGCCTCGGTACACTCCTTGGCCACCGAATTCCAGTTGGTCTGGAATGCGATGGCGATCACATCGCCCGGCGCGCCAACAGATGTGCGCGCCTGTGCATTGGCCTCGGTCTCGTCCGCAGAAGCCGGCAATGCTACCAGCGTTGTGGCAGACATTGCCACCGCTATGCCGGTTACGGCAAGGCGTTTGGCGAGCGAGCTGAATCGTCGTACGGCCATATGAGTCCTTTCTCTCATCCTTGAGCATTGACCGCACGAACCATGAAGGGGAACACCCCCTATCGCACGGCCAGACCGTTGACAACGTTTGCAACACTTTCAGCACCACTCCTGCAGAAACGGCATGCAGCACAGTTGACAGACTGCATACGTTCGCAACACTATGTCCCAATCAGCATACCACACCAGGCAACACTTCCCCTAGCTTCGCGCTAACGTTTGCAGTGTATGATACAAATGATTACACATTGTGGATGGCGCAACCCGTTAGGGGGATTACGTGGCATAGCTGATACCACGAATTGCACGAGGAGGAACATGGGCAAGGCAGACATCTACCAAGTAGCCAAGGAGGCCGGAGTCTCCATTTCTACAGTGTCGCGCGCCTTCACCCGCCCGGAACTCGTCTCGGCGAAGACCCGCCGCAAGGTGCTGGATGTGGCCGATAAGCTCGATTTCAACATCTCCCGCTCCGCCACCGCCCTGAAGTCCGGACAGACCTACCGTGTGGCGATGCTGATGAATGAGGAGATCACCAGCTGGTTCAATACGCAAACGTTCGCGGGCATCGAATCGGTGATGCATCCGGCCGGCTATGACATCTCGCTGTTCCAGCACATCGATACCGCCGCAAACCGTCATGAGTTCTTCACCGACCTGCCGATTCGCCGCAATGTCGATGCCGTTTTCGTGGCCTCGTTCGCTATCGATCCGCACGAGGTCGAGCAGCTGCAGCGCATTCATGTGCCGATCATCGGCATCAATACGCCGTCTTCCGAAGGCTTTGACGCCACCATCAGCATCGACGACGAAAAAGGCATGTACACGGCCGCGCAGCATCTCATCAACCTCGGTCACAAGCACATCGTCTACCCCTGTTCCGAGGCAGCCGGGCTGGATTCCTCGATTGACGCACGCGCACAGGGCTTCATCAACGCCTGCAAGGACGCCGAAGGCAAGCACGACATCAATTGGGAAGTGCTCTCCGTGCCGCGCGGCCCGGCCTTCGCCGACTCCGCATTATCCGCGCTGCTGGCGATGGATGAGTTCCCGGACGCAATCTGCTGCCAGATGGATATGATGGCGATTCCGCTGGTGCTCAAGCTGGAGCGTTACGGCCACCGCACGCCGCGCGATTATTCGATTGTCGGCTTTGACGACAGCCCCTATGCCGACACCATCAACTTGACGACCATGCGTCAGGATCCGTATGCGATGGGTCGCGCAGCTGCCAATAAGGCGTTGACGCTCATCAGCGGCAAGACGCTCTATGACCCGCACGAGCTGCTCGAGGCGCAGCTAGTGCCGCGCAGCACCGATATTCCATTCGGGGAAATGGCGTAACTAGGCCAGCGCGCCGATAATCAAAAGCACTGGATAGACCGCGTACCAGGCCCACTTGGTCCAAGACTGCTTGAACCCGACTTCGTCATTGCGGTAGTGCAGGAAGGCCACACCAATACCGGGCGTAATGCACATCACGGCACCCAGCAGCCCGGCGGTGAACATCATCGTATTTTCACGCGCGATCAGGAAGTAGAACACCAGCACAAACAGCAGCGTCAGCACACCGGTATACATAATCCGCTGATCCACGCCCACGCGCAGCAGCAACGCCCACAGCAGTCCGGCCAGAATGACCACAATGGTCAGCAGCCAACGCACCGCAGCCGCACCACCTCGCCGAGCACCGGACCACGGGCGCAGACTCTCCCCGCCGTACTGGTATGCAATCCAATCCACCAGCATGAGCACGACCAGGGCGATGACCAAGCCATACACCGGGTTCTGCGCGCTCAAGTCGAATGGCTTGCCGGTCATAATCAAGTCGTACGGCACATCGCTGACCACCGCGACGATGAACAGACGGAGCACATATTTTCCAATGCTGCCCGTATGCCGGTAGCCGTCGAACAGCAGCCATGAGTAGATGGGGATGGCGCACCATGAAGCCGCCGTGCACGCCACCACCACGGTCAGTGCAGCCATGTCCTGAGTCGGGTCGCCCAACATGGCCGGCAGGACCGAGACGCCGGCCACGCCCAATGCCATGAATAGGGCGCCGATCATCTTGAGACGGAATACGGACAGGCCCTTGCGGCGGCGCTTCTCACCACGCCGCTGCTTTGCCATCTCCACTTCGTTCATAAGGTTGCGCCTTCCTGTTCTGGCTCCCCTCTGAAGAGGGGGAGCTGGCTCGCGCAGCAAGACTGAGGGGAGCCTATGTGTCAGGCAAACTCCCCTCAGTCACCTACGGCGACAACTCCCCTCAGAGAGGGGAGCCAAGCTATATATTCAAGTATCCCAATAATCCAGCATAATCGGGGCCGGTCAGCGAGCGCACGGCGTGCTGGCTGGTTTGCGGATCGCCGGTCGGGGAGATCTCGGTGCGCATATAGACGCCATCGATGCCCGCGCCAGCCGCGCCCACAATGTCCGAACGTTCGTCGTTGCCCACCATCAGCACCCTGCAGGGGGCCACACCCTCGGCCTGCGCGGCACGGCGGAATATGGCGGGAGATGGTTTGCGCACGCCGATTTCACTGGAGATAACAATCCGGTCGAACGCATATTCCAAGCCCAACATCGCCAGCTCCGGCCGCGTATAGCAGGATTGCGCGTTGCTGACGAGCACAACGCGCAACCCCACGGATCGCAATCGCGCCAGCAATTCCAGCGCGCCCGGGTAGAGGCGCAGCATACTGGTGCTGGCCTGTCGAAACGTCCAAGCCAACGCCCGGGCCATATCCATCCGGCTTTCCCGAACGGCAGCGTTCCCCTCAAGCGAAGTCTGCGCGGCGGCTTGGGAATCGCGGCATATCACGTCATCGCGCTCTCTGAACCTCGCCAATACGGCGTCGGCCCGGCTGGCAAGATCGGCCAATGCCGCATCCCAACAACCCATCAATCCGGCGAACACCGGCAGCAGATCAGGTTCGGCGTGTGCGCCATGAGCGGCAAAGGCCGCCGCGCGAATCGGCTCGGCCAACGTTTCGAACCGGGCCCTCAGCGAAGCATTGTTCGGATACGGCACCCCGTATTCCGCCAGAGCGGCGCGCAGCGCGCCCCATGCCGCGGCCGACTCCTCATCGGTGCGAATGTCCACCAAAGTGCCGTAGAGGTCGAAGAAAATCGCGTCATATGACAAGCCCCGCCGGCGTGGGCTATCGGCAGCATGACCAGCGGTGACCCCTCGTTCATTGATCACGTTCAGTATGCTGTTCGACAGCCCCCACCGGCGGGAGCAAGCTTCATATTCACCCACGATTGCGCCGCCAGATAGTGAAGGTGTGGGACGGCAGGGGCAATCGCCGGTTCTCGACTTCGCCTGGCATCTCGTCACCGGAGCAATAGATGCAGGCCCATTCGTCGGGAGCGATTTTCGACACTTCGCCGTACGGGCCGGGCATCTCCAGATCGGTGGCCAGCTGAGTCCGCGGCTCGCCGGTCGGGTTGATGGCCACGCAATCGTCGCCCACACGGAACACCACGATCTCATCGGTACGCGGCACGATCATGCGGGCCCCGCCAAAGTAGGCCGGATTGCTGCGGCGCAGACGAATCAGCGCGGCATAATGATTCACCAACGAGCCCATGCGCTGCGCCCGCCGCCAATCCAACTGGTTCAGGGCGGACGGGCTGCAATACGAATCGGAGACACCGTGCTTGGTACGCGCGAACTCCTCGCCCGAAAGCATGAACGGCACACCGGCCGCGGAGAACACGATGCCGGCGGCCAAACGGTTGGCGCGTATCAGATCCGTGCTGGACTCGTCCTGGGCGTCGTAGTCGACATCCGTGGGCACTCGGCGCATCGAAGCACACAGCTTGTCCCACAGGGTCAGATCGTCGTGGGCGGAAACGTACTGGACCACCTGCCCCACGCTGGCGGTTTCGCGCAACGTGCCGCGCCAGGCATCCTCGGCATGGCGGATGTCCTCGGCGTAATCGGCGGCGGCACCGGTCAGGTATCCGGGAACCCACTGGTAGAACACGTGGCCGCGCACGGTGTCTCGCGTGGAATCGCAGAACGCGCCTATCCGCGGGCCCAAGTAAGGCATGCCGCGCTTGTCGGCCAGAATCGTGCCGGGTTCGAGCGCGGTTTCCCGGGCGGTCCAAGGCTCGCCGTGCATGAGGATTGTGGCGCCGTCGGGCAGCTGGTCCAGCGCGGTGCGGATGACGTTCATCGTCTCCACGTCAATCAGGCCCATCAGGTCGAATCGGAAGCCGTCGACATGGTATTCGCGAGCCCAGTAGACCACCGAATCCACAATGTATTTGCGCATCATCGGATGTTCGGTGGCCACATCGTTCGTGCAGGCCGAACCGTCGGCGAACGTGCCGTCGGCGCGGCGGCGCAGCGCGTAACCGGGGATCATGCGCTCGAACCAGTTGTCGGTGGAGAACATGTGGTTGTAGACCACGTCCATGATCACTTTGATGCCGGCCGCGTGCAGCGATTGGATCATCTGCTTGCATTCGCGGATGCGCACGGCGCCGTCATACGGGTCGGTGCTGTATGAACCTTCGGGCACATTGTAATTCAGCGGATCATAGCCCCAGTTGAAGCCGTGCTTGGGGTCGGTTCGCGGAATCGATTCGTCGATGGAACCATAGTCGTAGAACGGCATGAGCTGTACGGCGGTGATGCCGAGCCGCTTAAGATAGGCCACGCAGGTGGGGAATTCGCCCTCGCCGTCCACGCTGGTGTCCGGATGGGTGAACGCCAGATAGGTGCCGCGATGTTCTTCGGGGATGCCGCTGTGCTCGTCGTTGCTGAAATCGCCGATATGGGTTTCCCAGATCACCAGGTCACGGCTGGGGATGTGCGGGCGGCGGTCCTGCTCCCAGCCGTCCGGATTGGTTTGCGCCAGGTCCACGACCATGCTGCGGCGCCCGTTCACACCGGCCGCGCGGGCCCAAGGATCCGCCGTGCGATTGACGGTGCCGTCCGGGAAACGGACGAGATAGTCGTAGTACGTGCCGTGGCCGATGCCGTCGCAGTGAATCTGCCAGGTGCCGGCTGTGCCGGGGGTCATTTCACGGGACTGGAAGGGCTCGACGGTGTCATAGGGTGCGCCGGAGTCGAACAGGCGCAAGGTGATGCCGTTGGCCGTGGGCGCCCAGATACGGAACGTGGTGCCCTTGGCGTCGGGGAACGCGCCGAGATCGCCATCCTGGTAGACGGGATAATCGGGGCATGGCATGGCTAGCTCGGCGGGCGTCCAGTCCGCCACCGCCACCACGGAAATCGGCCTCTCCATTGCGGTCCTTTCTCGCTTTCTGGCTCCCCTCGCTGAGGGGAGTATTGGCGTAAGCTGGTGCTCCCCCTCAGTCGCCTACGGCGCCAGCTTCCCTCTTCAGAGGGGAGCCAAGTTAAACCCCACTACGTAACGGCTCAGTCCTGCAATTACGGACTCGCCTGCGGCGAGGCTCAATCCGACATTCGCCCGGCTATCGCCTCGCTCAGGCTGACGCTACAGACAGCCCACTGGGCTGTCTGCTTAACGCGTCAGCCCTTAACCGAACCAGACATCGATTCCTGGTAGAAGCGCTGCATGACGATGAATAGGATGGCGATCGGGATGGAGATCACCACGGCTGCTGCGGCGAAGCGCGCGTACCAGTTCTGGATGTATTCCTTCTGCAGCATGAGCCACAGGCCCAGCGCCACTGTGTAATTGGACTGCGTGCGGCAAATCACCTTGGCCATCACGAAGTCGAGCCACGGGGTCAGGAAGCCGATGATGGCCTGGTAGACGATCATGGGCTTACAAATCGGGATGATAATCTTGGTGAACACCTGTAGACGGGTGCAGCCGTCCAGCAGCGCGGCCTCGTCAAGCGAGGTCGGAATCGTATCCATGTATCCCTTCATCACGTAGAAGCCCGCGCCGGTACCGGCGGAGTAGACCAGAATCAGGGCGATGGTGGTCATGCCTTCGCTGGTGAGGCCCACGGCCTTCAAGATGAAGTAGATGGCGGAAACGGCCATGATGCCGGGGAACATGCCAAGCACCAGCACCACGTTCATGAAGGTCTTGCGGGTGCGGAAACGCATGCGGCTCATGCAGTAGGCCACGGACAGCACGAACACCACCGAGATAAGGCACACGAAGCACGCCACGATGAACGTGTTCATGAACATCTTCGGGAAGTTCAGCACCGAGCGGTCGGTGAACAGCGTGATGTAGTTGTCGAGCGAGAACTCGGTGGGGAAGAACGTCTTGGTGTAGGGGGCGGTGTTCTTGTTGAAGCTCTCCGCAAACACCCAGACAATCGGAATCAGCCAGATGATGGCCATGACTCCCAGGAAGAGATAGGAGAGGACGTCGCCAAGAATACGACGCTTCTTGGTGTCATGCATCAGACCGTGCGATTCAGGTCGCTTCATACGGGCAGTCGTCGTCTGTATGGTCTGCTCGGAATGCCTGCTCATCGGAATGCCTCCTCGTTCTTGTAGGAACCGGAATTGCGGTAGGTGATCAGCGACACCACCGCGAGGACGATGAACGTCATGATGCCAATCACGGCACCGAGGTTGTAATCGTTCTTATCGACGGTCAGCTTGTACAGCCAGGTGATCAGAAGGTCGGTCTTGCCTGCGGAATCGCCGACCGGCACCGGGTTGCCGCCGGACAGCAGGTAGATCACGTTGAAGTTGTTCACGTTGCCGGTGAACGTGGTGATCAGGTACGGGGTGAGCACGAAGATGATGTACGGCATGGTGATCTTGGTGAAGATCTGCCACCAGCTCGCGCCGTCGATCTTGGCCGCCTCGTACTGGTCGGCCGGGATGTTCTG
>CXTD01000068.1_pt1 | contig 12220 bp, 12 predicted proteins | sample 941401 | NCBI WGS metagenome assembly CXTD01 (sample SAMEA3493501, study PRJEB9703) | human gut metagenome | biome: ENVO:mammalia-associated habitat; material: ENVO:feces | place: Bangladesh | collected 2010-01-06
CCAGCGGATCCAGTCCCAACGTGTCGAGCATTGCGCGCACGGCGAGCAGCGTCTCACGCACCTCGGCCTGCGCGGCCTCGGAATCGGCGCGATCGGCAAGCTGCGAGAGCAGCGTATTGCCGGAACGAATGGTGGTGAAAATCGCGGCGGTCGCGCCGGAGACGTTGACATCGTCGTTCATCGCGGCCGCGAAATCGGTGGGCAGGTCATCGGCGGATATGCCGGTAACCTCTTCGCGGGACGGCTGACCACCCAAGGCCACGCCGGCACGCTCGATGAAGTTCGAGACGCGGTCGTATGCGGCCTGAGCCTCAACCAGTGCCTGATCGGACCATTCGAGCATCGAACGATATTGCACGGAACCCAGCGCGTAACGCACCACCCAAGCGGAGTTCTCAGCCAGCACAGACGGCACGGACAGGCCAGTGCCGAGAGACTTCGACATCTTCTCGCCCTTGGCGGTCACCCAAGCCGAGTGCATCCAGCGTGCGGCGGACGGGTAGCCAGCCGCACGGGTCTGGGCCATCTCGTTCTCATGGTGCGGGAAGCGCAGGTCCAAGCCGCCGCCGTGAATGTCGAATCCGTCGCCCAGATAACGATGGGACATGGCAGAGCATTCGATATGCCAGCCTGGACGTCCCACGCCGAACGGGGTTGACCAGCGAGCGTCCTCGGGGTCGGTATCCTTCGGAGCTTTCCACAGTGCAAAGTCGCGCGGATCATGCTTGTCGGGGGAGGCATCGGCCGGATCGACGGGGTTGTATTTGTCGTCGCCGGTGGCATCCACGGACGGGCCCATGCGGTCGGCCACGGCAGCTGCTTCATCGACCTCGGTGGTCTGCTTCTGGTGGGTCAGCTCGCCGTAATGCGGCCAGGAGGCCACGTCGAAGTACACGTTGCCGGTGGGCTTGCCATCCGCATCCGTGACCACATAGCCATGGCCGTTGTCGAGAATGCGCTGAATCAGATCGATCATGTCCGACATATGGCCGGTGGCGCGGGGCTCCACGGTGGGCGGCAGGACGCCAAGCGTGTTGTACGCCTCGGTGAATTCGCGCTCATAGTAGTAGGCGCGGGCCCACCAGCGCTGACCGGCGGTTGCGGCCTTGTCGAGAATCTTGTCGTCGATGTCGGTCACATTGCGCACGAACGTGACCTTGTATCCGAGCTTCAAGAACCAGCGGCGCACGATGTCGAACGCTACGGCGGCACGGATATGGCCGATATGCGGGGAAGACTGCACGGTGGCGCCACACACGTAGATGCCGACCTCGCCCGGCTTGAGCGGCACGAAATGACTGACCTGATGCGATGCGGTGTCATACAGATTCAGGCCGTCGGCGGCCTTGGCTACATGCACCGGCGTCAGGCTCGACGGCATAACGGAAGTGTTGAAATCCTGCGGTTCTTGGCTGTTTCCCATAGCCCCTAAGCGTAGGGTTTGAGCCAGACATGAGACGTGGCCTATCGGTGCATTTTTGCGAGGCGGCTGTTCATGGGTTCGGTGCCGATCGACGACATGGCTTGTCGCTGGCAACGATTCAAGTGCGGAACGGGGCATCAAACGGCGGCGAACCATTCGAAAATGGCGGTGTTAACGCAAACGGGGAACGCTCGTGTCACAATAGGAGCCATGTCCACACCACAAGTGTCCACACCACAAGTGCTGATTTTGCAACATGTCCCGTGGGAGCGCCCCGGGCGTATTCTGTCGACCCTCGAAGATATCGGGCTCGATACGGTGATTATGAATATTGCCGACACGAAGAAGCCCGATCTTCCCGACTTCGGTGACCTTGCCGGTGTGGTGATTATGGGCGGGCCGATGGGCGCGCTCGACTATGACAAGTATCCGGGATTAAAGGCTGAGGGCAAGCTGGCCAAAGCGGCCGTGGCCGTAGGCAAGCCGGTACTTGGCGTGTGCTTGGGCCACCAGATTATCGCCACTGCACTCGGTGGCCAGCTGCGTAAGGGCGATGCGCCGGAGATCGGCTTTGGGCCCATCAAGCGCGTGGATAGGCACGACTTCTTCTCCATGTGGGATAAGCAGCTGAACGTGCTGCATTGGCATAACGATGTAGTCGGTCTACCTGAGGGCGCCCAGCTGCTGGCGCGCTCCTCCGCCACCAAGGTGCAGGCGTTCCGTCTGGGTTCCGCATTGGGCATGCAGTTCCATCTCGAAGTGTGCGGATCCCTGCTGGATGAATGGCTTGATGAGCCGAGCATGGTCAAGGATCTCAAGGCCGCCGGTGGTTCCAAATCCCAGTTGCGCGAGCAATTCGCCCAGTACGATCAAATGCTGCAGCCGCTCGCCGAGCAGGTGTTCTCCGGCTTCGCCGCCCGCTGCAACTCCTACTCCCAGACGCTGAGCAAGTAGGCGGATGACAATGTGATCGCCGCATCTCGTTGTGCGACAATTATCTTCTCCCACCGCGTAGTGAATTCCCCACCACGTGGTGACTCAAAATGGCGGTATTCCGCGAAAAGCAAATCTTCGCTAACATCGTCGTGGGGATTTCACCGTGTGGTGGGTGGTCGACATCGTGGTGGAGACCTCATCACTGGGCAAGCATGGCGCTACATTGGTGAGTCATGCCGACTTATGACATTGGACTGGAACACGTTTCGCTCGCCTTCGCCACCAAAACCATCTTCACCGATGTGACCCAAGGTGTATTCGAGGGCGACCGTATCGGCATTGTCGGTAAGAACGGCGACGGCAAATCCACGTTGCTTCACCTGTTCCGCGGCACCCAGGAGCCGGACTCCGGCCGCGTGACGAAGCGCGGTGGACTCACCTTCGGCATGCTCGACCAACGAGATCCACTTGACGACAACGCCACCATCCGCGAAGCCGCATTGGAAGGCCGCGCGGACTACGAATGGGCGTCCGACAACACCTCGCGCGAGATCGTGGAAGCCCTGCTCGGCGGCATGAGCCTGGACGCCAAGGTCGGATCCCTGTCCGGCGGCCAACGTCGCCGCGCCGATCTGGCTCGACTGCTGCTTAAGGACTGGGATATTCTCGCGCTCGACGAGCCCACCAACCATCTTGATGTGGTCACCATCCACTGGTTGGCCGAGCACCTGAAGAACCGTTGGTCCAAAGGTCAGGGCGTATTGCTGCTCGTCACCCACGACCGTTGGTTTTTGGACGAAGTGTGCGAATCCATGTGGGAGGTTCACGACGGCGTGATTGAGCCGTTCGAAGGCGGATATTCGGCATACATGCTGCAGCGCGTCGAGCGCGATCGTCAGGCCAACGTGCGCGAGACGAAGCGCCGCAATCTGGCACGCAAGGAGCTTGCATGGCTGTCCCGCGGCGCCCGCGCTCGCTCCACCAAGCAGAAGTTCCACGTCAAAGCCGCCCGTGAGCTCATCGCCGATGTGCCGCCGATGCGCAACACGGTTGAGCTCAAGCAGATGGCCACCTCCCGCCTTGGCAAGCAGGTGGTCGACCTCATCAACGTCACACAGATTTTTGAACACACGCAGGGCATGGCCGAGATAGACCCGGACGTGGCGGCGCTCGACGACTCGGCCTCGCGCGTGGACGTGGTGAACGCCATGTATGCCGAACCGCAGCTGCACGGTTCCGTCGAGGTGGCCGTCACCGATATGGACGATCCCCGATTGGTTGATGCGGGTGTGCCCGAAGCCATCGAGGCCGCGGTCAAGGCGCGTGAAGCGGAGGCCAATGCGCCGAGCGACATCGAGCGTGAGGTTCGCCGCCAGAACACCGGTGGCGAGACCATCGGCAGCGATGCCCTTGACGAGGAAGCCGCGACGTTCGCCGCACGCAAAGTCACCGTGTCCGGCCGTGAGATCCTCGATGACGTGACATGGCTGATCGGTCCGGGCGACCGTTTCGGCATCGTCGGCGCTAATGGTGCCGGCAAGTCCACGCTGCTCAAGCTCATCGACGGCACGCTTACCCCGACCGTGGGCCACGTGAACATCGGCAAGACCGTGAAATTCGCCGTACTTTCGCAGCGCTTGGACGAGCTGGAGAAGCTGGGCCAGTACAAGATTAAGGAAGTGCTGAGCCGCTATAAGCCCAGCTACATCGTGGAGGGTAAAGAAGTCACTCCGGGCCAGCTTATGGAGCGGCTTGGCTTTGAGTCCGCACAGCTGATGACGCCGATTCGTGACCTGTCCGGCGGCCAAAAGCGCCGCATGCAATTGCTGCTGATTCTGCTGGATGAGCCGAATGTGCTCATCATGGACGAGCCCGGCAACGATTTGGATACTGACATGCTCGCTGTAATGGAAGACCTACTCGACACCTGGCCGGGTACCCTGATTGTGGTTTCCCACGACCGTTACCTGCTTGAGCGCGTCACTGACCAGCAGTTCGCATTGATCGGCGGCAAGGTGCGCCATCTGCCTGGTGGTGTGCAGGATTACCTTGACATGGTGGAAGACATCAAGAATGGCAAGGGATTGCCGGAGGATAGGGCCGGCTTTGCTGGGACTGGTGGGTCATCGGCCAAGCGTGGGGCACAGGGTAAGGGTTCTGCGGCTGAGTCTCTCCCTCAGTCGACTTCTTCGGAGGGAGCTCAAGATTCGGCTGAGCCAAAGCTGAGCGGCAAGGCATTCCATGAGGCGTCCAAGCGTGTGAACGCCATCGAGCGCAAACTTGCCAAGCTGGAAGAGCAGAAATCCGACCTCGAGGCGCAGATGGCCAGCCATGACCCGAGCGACTACGAAGGCCTCAACAAGCTCAACGAACAGCTCACCGCAGTCAACAGCGAAAGTGATGACCTCGAAGCCGAATGGCTCGAGCTCTCCGAACAGTTGGAGTAGCCGGGGAACGCAGTGTGGTCTGCTGCGAAGCGTGATTTGCTGTGGGGCTCCCCCTCGGTTACCTCCGGTGACAGCTCCCCTCAGAGAGGGGAGCCAAAGTGCATACCGAACCGCCCTCCGTTGATTCTATGAGCTGTCCGTTAGCCTTTGTATTCCCAAGGATTGATGAGTTCCACGCCGGTGCCTTCGAAGTCCTTGGTGTTACGTGTGGCCACACTTGCTCCCCAAGAGCGGGCAATTGCCGCAATCATGGCATCTTGGATTGTAGGTTTGCCACTGCGCTCGCATTCAATGAAGATGGTTGCATAATTGGCAGCTGCTCGGGTGTCGAATGCGAATGTTCTATCTGCTAAGGTCATAAGCTCAAGCTTGATGGTTGTGTCCGTGTACTTTCGTCGTTTGCCCTCAGGCATTTGACATATTCCGGCCAACAACTCGGCGACGGTGATGGCAGTGGTCGCCAAATTGCTTGTATCTTGGTTTCTCAGCCAATTGGCAACGTGCTCGTCTGGCTGTTTCTTAATGATTTCGCTGATGACGTTGGTGTCCAAAATAATCATGGTTACGACCTATTCAAAGGTCACTGGTGGTCGGGAATCATCAGGATTTCGTTCAGGCGCTGGAATCTCTCCTTCTTCGAGCCCATCAAAATCTATTTTTTCCATGAATTCACGGATCTCGTCATAAAAATTGGTCTTTCGTGTCATTTCGTGTGCCACCGTGCCGGCCAACCATTCTTCAAGAATGGACCGCACCTGAGATTCCATGGAGCGATTGTTCTTTTCGGCCACTTCCTTGAGCTGTTGAATTTGTTCATCGGGTATTTTTCGGATGGTCAGTGTTGCCATAATGCACCTCCTTGTTGCTGTCATAATGCTAGCAAATAGTGCTGTCATTATGCATGCAGATGGGGTTGCGAGGTGCGCATACAAAAAGGGCGGATATGCGTTGTACATATCCGCCCTTTGGGTTTGGTCTTGCAAGCTCCCCTCGGACGGAGGGAAGCCAGAGAAAATCAGCGACCGGTGACTTCGGAGCCGACGACCTTTTCGCTTAAGGCGTGCGGGCCACGGGTTACGGCGACTGCGCCGGAACGAACCAGCTCGATGACGCCGTAATGCTCCAGAAGCCCCAGCAGAGCGTCGATCTTGCCTTCAGCGCCAGTCGCCTCGATGGTCAGCGATTCCGGGTTCACATCCACTACGCGTACGCGGAACAGGCGCACAATCTCCAGTACGTCGGAACGGTTGGACTGATCGGCGGCCACCTTGATCAGCACCAGCTCGCGCTCCACGGTGGAATTCGGGTCAAGTTCCACAATCTTCAGCACGTGCAGCAGCTTGTTGAGCTGCTTGATGATCTGCTCGAGCGGCACAGCCTCCACGTCGGCGGTCACCGTGACACGGGAGATGTCCGGGCGCTCGGTGGGGGAGACGGACAGAGAGTTGATGTTGAACGCGCGGCGGGCGAACAAGCCGGCGATGCGGGCCAGCACACCTGGGCGGTTCTCCACTAGAACAGAGAGTGTATGACGCTCGGAACCGGGACGAGATGCAGGATAGTTAGTAGCCATGATGATTCTCCTCTCCTCAGTGCTCGAACACGCCAGTCGCATGTTCGTCCGGGCCGGTGCCTGGAGCCGGGGTCCCGCCGGTCAGCGGTTTGATACCGGGCTTGTAGATCACCTCATCGTTTGAGGCGCCTGCGGCAACCATCGGCCACACCATGGCGTCCTTCCATACGCGGAAATCAATGAGCACCGGACGGTCGTTGATCTGGTTCGCCTTCTCGATGGCGGCAATCGCCTCATCTTCAGTGAACGCGCGGATGCCGACACAACCATAGGCTTCGGCCAGCTTGATGAAGTCAGGCACCTCGATCGGAACCGAATCATTGGCCAGTTGCCCGGCACCATCGGTACCGTGAGCCTCGCCATCCAACAGGTTGGTCTGCGAGTAGTGGTGCTCGTAGAACAGGGTCTGCCACTGGCGAACCATGCCGTACACGGAGTTGTTGAGGATTGCGATCTTTACCGGAGCGTGGTCCAAGAATGCGGCCGCCAGCTCTTCGGACGTCATCTGGAAGGAGCCGTCGCCATCAATCAGCCACACCGGCTTCTTGCCTTCAAATTTACGGGCGGAACCCACGGATGCGCCGATGGCTGCCGGCAGGCCGTAGCCCATCGTGCCCAAGCCACCGGAGGAAATCCAGGAGTGCTGGTTCTCGAAGTCAATGAACTGCGAAGCCCACATCTGGTGCTGGCCCACGCCGGTCACCCAGATGGTGGAGGAGTCGGCCAGCTCGGAGAGCTTCTTGATGACCCACTGCGGGGCCAGCGAGCCGTCGGTCGGCTTGTCCCACGTCATCGGGTATTCCTTGCGCCAGCCATCAATTGCCTTCCACCAGGGAGCCAGGTTTGGCTTGCCTTGAATGGCTTGCGTGCGCTCGATTTCAGGAATCAGATCGTCCAGCACGGCGGCCACATCGCCCACAATCGGCACGTCGGGCTGACGATTCTTGCCGATTTCCGCCGGATCGATATCGATGTGGATTACGCGGGCGGTGGGGGCGAAAGCATCCAGCTTGCCGGTCACGCGATCATCGAAACGGGCGCCAATAGCCACGAGCAGATCGGCGCGCTGCACCGCACCGGTGGCGGCGATGGTGCCATGCATGCCCAGCATGCCGAGGTTCTTCGGGTCGGTGTCCGGGATGATGCCGCGCGCGGGCAGGGTGGTGACCACGGGGGCGCCGGTCAGATCGGCCAGAGCCTTGACCTGAGCGCCGGCGTTGGCACGGGCCGCGCCGCCGCCCACGTACAGCACCGGGCGGTAGGACTGGGAGAACAGCTTGGCGGCATCGGATAGTACGCGGCCGTGCGCCTTGGTGGTGGGATTGTAGCCGGGCAGAATCATGCGCTGCGGCCATGAATAGTACATATCACTGGTTTGTGCGGTCTTGGTCAGATCCACTACCACCGGGCCGGGGCGGCCGGTGCTGGCGATGTGGTACGCCTCGGAGAGCACGCGAGGAATATCCTGCGCGCGGGTCACTAGGAAGGAATGCTTGGACACCGGGTAGGTGATGCCCACGATGTCCGCCTCCTGGAAGGCGTCGGTACCAATGGCCTGAACGCCCACCTGACCGGTGATAACCACCATCGGCACGGAATCCATGTTCGCGTCGGCGATGGCGGTGACCACGTTCGTGGCACCCGGGCCGGAGGTCACCAGGCACACGCCCACCTTGCCAGTGGCCAGCGCATAGCCCTCGGCGGCATGGCCGGCGGCCTGCTCGTGGCGCATGAGCACGAAACGGAACTTCGTGCTGTCGTTGATCTGATGGTAGACGGGCAGGATCGCGCCGCCGGGGATACCGAAGACGTCCTCGACGCCGAGATCCTCCAGCGAACGCACCAGCGCCTGGGCGCCGGTCATCTTCTCTCCATCGATAATGGTCTGCTGGTCAGTGGCCGCGTGGGTTTTCGGCACACCACTGAATGCCTGCAAAGGCGTGGGTAAAGCCATGATTCCTCTCACCTCGTAAATCAACTGCGAGCGTCGGTTGGCCATAGGATGGAAGCCAGACGCTCACGTATGTTCCAGCCGCGTGTGCCGGTGCTTGTGGCTCCGACGCGGCTCGTCGCTCGTGTTGGTATCAGTCTATTCGTAAATCCGACAGCCGGCTTACTTAGTCCGCGTCTTGAGAGCGTCCAGTGCTTTCCATCCGGCTTCGGCCGCGGCAAGCTGTGCTTTGCGCTTGCTGGAGCCCTTGCCAGTGCCGATGATTTCGGGATTATCGCCCAAAGTGACTTTGGCAGTGAAAATCTGTGCGTATTCGGGGCCGGACACTTCCATGTGGTACACCGGCTCGGCCTTGCCCAGATGATGTGCCTTGACGGTCAGCGAGGTTTTCCAGTCGAGCGCCGGGCCTTCGGTGGCCACTTCCGCCAAGGTGTCGTCAATGAGCCGATGAATGACCTTGCGGGCCTCATCAATACCGTGTTCCAGGAAGGTGGCGCCGATAAGCGATTCGACGATGTCGCACAGAATCGAGTTCTTTTCGGCACCGCCCTGCTCGGCCTCACCGTGGCCCAGCAGAATGTAGGGGCCCACTTTGAGCTTGGTTTTGGCGATGGCGCTCAGCGCGTCCTCCGAGACGGCTTTGGCGCGCATCTTGGCCAGCTGCCCCTCGTTCATGTCCGGGTGAATGGTGAACAGCGTTTCGGTGGTGACCAGCTCCAGCACGGCATCTCCCAGGAACTCGAGACGTTCGTAGTTGGACACGCCGGGGTGCTCATGCGAGAAGGAGCGATGGGTCAGTGCCTGCACCAGCAGGTCAGGGCTGATGGTGGTGCCCAGCGCTTCCAACAGTTCATTGGCCGGAGCTTGGCGGTCAGCCGTTTCTTGCTGTGTGGTCTTCTCGCTCATATGTTCTTCATCCTTCGCACGATGTGCTGTGTGTATTGAGATTTATGTGTAGGTACTGCAAGCGCTGGTATGCGGTGGCCTGTGCTCGCGGCCCGGGCAATCGAGTGTGATATGCGAAAGCCCCGCCACCCGTCGATGGCAGGGCTTTCTATATCAAGCCGTTATCGCAGGACTCACTTGGTGTGAGCCGGCTGGATGGCGGAGCGGTAGGTGCGGCCGCGGAAGGAACCGCAGCTCGGGCAGGCCATGTGCGGCAGAGCCGGAGCGCCACAGTTCGGGCAGCTCACGGTTGCGGTAGCGGTGGCCTTCCAGTTCGCGCGACGCGAGTGCGTGTTAGCGCGCGAGGTCTTGTACTTAGGCAGTGCCATTTGAGTATCCTCTATTTCGTTCGAACGATTGAGCTTAAGCGTCCGTTATCTTAACGCATGGCTCGTACAAAACTCAAGTTTCGTGTGCCTTACTCGCCCTGCTCGGCCTCAAGCTGGGCCTTGAGACCCGCCAAACCGGCGAAACGAATATCTTCCATTTCGTGGTGATGATCGGGGTTCTCGTTCAGATCGATGCCGCACTGCGAGCACAGGCCTTTGCAATCCGGCTTGCACAGTGGCTGCAGCGGCAGGGATTCGACCAACGTGTCTCGAATCATCGCCTCGATATCCGCAAAAGCGCCGTTTTCCAGCAGCGGATACGTATCCTCTGATTCGTCTTCGCCAGCGATGATGTCGACTTCCTCATCTTTGCCGTTTTTGCTGCCGCTCTTGCCGCAGCCTTTGTCCGCTGCGGATTCGTACGGGAAGAATACGGTGACATTCACCGGCCAGTCCTCATCAATGGGCTTTAAACAGCGGGTGCATTCGCTGACGAATGGTGCGACCAGTCGGCCGGTAAAAATCAGTCCATCCACGATGGAGTCGAATGAGCCGGTAACGTGAACCGGGTCACCCTCCTTGATGCCGACGATGTCGTCGCCGATACCGCTCGGGGCGGGGAAGTCGGCGTCGATCTCCTTGGATTTTCCGGCTCGTGAAGCGATTTGAGCCACTGGGATCGCCCACAGAGAATCCTCGACTCGTGCCATAGTTCTGCCTTTCGTTTTTTGCTGCGGCACAGCCGTGTGAGGCGTATCGGGTGTTGTCTTCGTCCCGTGCGCCGCTATGCCGCATTCGTGAATGCTGCAGTGAGTGTGCTGCTGGTTACTGAGCTTCGGGGTAGTCGTTCAGCGTCAGCTTGGGCAACTGCTCTCCGGCCGAGCGCTGACGCTCTTCCAGCACGTTCAAACCTGCTTGTACATCTTGGGTGAGCTTGCCAAGCTGCTGGGACAGACCCTCCATAACCGTGGTGCAATACTGGTCAGCGCCTTGGGTCAGGTGGTCGGACTTGGCCTGGGCTTGCTCAAGAATCGTGCGGGCCTTCTGACGGGCCAACTCAGTGACGTTTTCCTGTCCTGCCAGGAATTGAGCCTGTTCGTTGGCTTCCCTGACCATATCCGCGGCGCGGCTCTGGGCGGATGCGACGACGGCGTTGGCCTGTGTCTGTGCGGATTCCAGGCGGCGCTCGGCTTCGCGCATCAGTGCGGAGGCGCGTTCCAGCTGCACCGGCAACAGCTTTTTCAATTCAGCAAGCTGGCTGGTGAACTCGTCGCGATCCACTTTGACCGTGCCGGGCGAGAACATGCTGGTTTTGGCCTCATCGAGCATGGATTCAAGCCGATCGATGACGTCATACACCGTGGTGAATTCTGCGCGGCTCTTGTTTTCCGCCGAGTCGGCTTGCAGGGTTTCACGCAGATCGGGCAGGGCGTCCATGTTGAATGCGGCTGCTTTGGTCGGGGCCGGTGCGGGAGCCGGCGCCTCTGGGGTCGGTACCGTATCGGTTGCCTCGGTAGGCGGCAAATCGACCGGTGCCTCTTCAACGGGGGCGGCCGGGACCGGATCCGGGGTGGTCAAGTCGACGTAACCAGTGGGATGTTCATCACTCATAGTTATCAGTCCTTTGCTTCTCGTTCCTGTGCCAAAGCATCGCTGAGCATGGGGACGACGCAATCGGGCACCATGCCGGTCACGTCGCCTCCGTGGCGAGCCACGTCTTTGACAATGGAACTGGAAATATGTTCAAGAATCGGATCGGCGGGCAGAAACAGGGTCTCAATGCCGGCGAGCTTGCGATTGACCAACGCCATGCCCAGTTCGGCCTCGTAATCGCCGTTCTGACGCAGTCCTTTGACGATGACGGTGGCGCCGACCTTCTGGCAGTAGTCGGTGATCAGGCCATCGGTGGAGGAGACGACGACGTTGGTGCAGCCGGCTTTCTCCAGCGCGCGGCGAATTACCTCGACTCGCGTGCTTTCGGAAAACATCGGTGTTTTCGCGGCATTGACGGCCACCACCACGTGTACCTCGTCAAAGAATCGTGCCGAGCGCTCGATTACATCCAAGTGTCCGGCGGTGACGGGGTCATACGAGCCGGGGCATACTGCGATAGTCATGCCTTATAGCCTACCGCTATCGGTGCGTTTTACACGGCTCGTGACACAAGGAATTATGATGGATTGCAGACGAAACGTTCCATAACCGGAGAAAGAAGTGCGCGATGAGCTTTGTTGATGATGCTGAACCGTTGAGGAATCCTGATCAGGGGGCGGGCACGTCGGTGCTGGAGCGCCCGAAGACCGAGGAGGCGCCGGTTCGTGATGATGGCGGCGATGCCGACCGTTTTGCGCACTATGTGTCCAAGGACCGTATTGCCGAGTCGCGAGCGACCGGTCGTCCTGTGGTTGCGCTGTGCGGCAAGGTCTGGGTGCCCAAGCATGACCCGTCCAAGTATCCGGTGTGCCCGGACTGCAAGCACATCTACGAAGAAATGATGGGCTGATTTTTCGTTCCCGCTGGCGGGAGCTGTCAGCAAAGCTGACTGAGGGTGGTTGTCTCGGCAAGACTACTTGGTTCCCTCTCTGAGGGGGAGCTGGCTCGCGCAGCGAGACTGAG
>CXTD01000114.1_pt1 | contig 10150 bp, 9 predicted proteins | sample 941401 | NCBI WGS metagenome assembly CXTD01 (sample SAMEA3493501, study PRJEB9703) | human gut metagenome | biome: ENVO:mammalia-associated habitat; material: ENVO:feces | place: Bangladesh | collected 2010-01-06
GGTCCACGTCAACCTGACCACCAGCCTCACCACCCCCATGCCCAAGATCGTGTGATTGAGCTTGAACCGCAGTAACTTGCCTTCGAGGGGCTGATTTCCGGTTTTCCGGAGGTCTATCTGCGTTTCGAGGGGCTCTTCGATTGCGAAACCCGGAGTATGACCGTTGCAATTTCAATGGTCATACTCCGGGTTTCTTGTATTAGCAGCCCCTTGAAGCGCTAGTAGAGTTTCTGAATGTTGGAAATCAGCCCCTTGAAATGCAGAAAGCCCGCCAGCGGCGGGCTTTTCATGTCTCGAATCCTCGCTTTGAGGTTGAGACGTTAAGTAAACAGCCTGGTGGGGCTGTTTGTAGCAGAAAGGCAAACGACAGTGAGCCAGTAATCTGCGGACGAGTTGGCAGTGAAGCTGACTGGGGGGGGGAGTGCCATGGCAAACCACTCCCCCCTCAGTCTCACTGCGTTCGACAACTCCCCCTCCGGGGGGACAAGATATAACAACTAGAAGTTGCCGCCGTTCCAGCCCCAGTCGGTGGTGGCGGTGTAACGGATGTAAGTGCGGTCCTCGGGGACGCCAAGCGTAGAGTTCAATGCGGCCATGATGTCTTGTGTCAGCTTCTCCCAGGCAGAGCTCGGCACGGAACGGCCAAACACGTTGACCTCCACGTAGGCGGCCGGCTGGTCGTCGCTGCCGCCAAAGTAAATCGGCATATTGTCCTCAAACGGGCACATCAGCCAGCCCTCGGACTTGCCCGGCACAGCGGTGATTGCCCTGCCATATGCGGCCTTCAGTGCCTCGCGCTGCTCAGGCGTGGTGGATACGGACACGTGAGTGTGAATAACAGGCATGGATTCCTCCTTGATTTGGTTCGTCTCCAGTCTAGCTTTGGTGCCCGTCGTTATGCACTGCCTTGATTTCCTCCATAAGATTGCCTGCACCTCGTATCGGTTCCATGTTGCTTATGATTGGCTCTCCTCTCTGAGGGGGGCATCTCCAATTGCGGAGATTATTGGACTTTCTGGCCAATTCGCACCCCACGGTCAGACCAATAGTGTTGAATACCCTCTGTGAGAAAACTGATTGAACAGCTGATGAAGTTCGGCATTGTAGGCGTTATCGCCTTTGTGATTGACTGGGGTATCCTCAACCTGCTGGTGGGCGTATTCCACATGCACAACGTGTTGGCTGCCACCATCTCTTTCATCATCTCCCTGATTTTCAACTATCTGGCGAGTATGAAGTTCGTGTTCAAGCATCGTGACGATATGGCGCGATGGATGGAGATCGTTATCTTCGTGGCGGGTGCCGTAGTCGGTCTGTTCATGAACGACGCCATCATCTGGATTTCCACCTACGGTATGAACCACGACGCTTTCGTCTCGCAGCACGCCGAATACCTGCTGCGCACCAACGTGGGCAAGCTGGTGGCCACCGCCGTGGTGATGGTGTGGAACTTCCTGATTCGTAAATGGCTGCTTGACGATATACACACCAACGCGATGAATCGTCTGAAGTCCGCCGAAAACCGTCTGACCGCCGAGGAGCTGGAAGCCAAGTGGCAGAGCAGCTTCTCTCATAAGCTTGGCGAGTGGTCCTTGGAGCACACCCCCAAAGGCTGGCCGAAGTAAGGCGTATTTTCGTCTCTTTCCGTGGTTCAACTGCTAATGGGCAGTGATTAAGCCACATCTCAGCGTCAGAATTTCAGGAAAAGAATGGCTTCGTCCTGAAATTCTGACGCTGAGTCGTTGTTATCGTCGGTATTTTAGGAAATCACCCCTAATTTCCTAGATTTCTGTCGCTGAGTTCGGGCCAGTGACAGAAATCTAGGACGAGTGGGCAAATTTCCTGAATTTCTGACGCTGCTGGTAGTTAGGGTGTTGCTGGGAGCTGATGAAGCTGATTGGGATTGGGATGAAATCATCTCAATCGTCAGAGGGGACTTGGCTATATGTCACACACTCACTTCGGTGAGTGTTGGCTGTTCGGTGGAGCCCTTGATCTGCTTGAAGCCGATCAAGGCAATCACCAGCGAAGCCAAGGCCAAAGTGGTGACCACCATGAAGCCGCCGTGCGAACCCATGCGGTCGATGAACTGGCCGGCAATGGCCGACCCGGCGGAGGAGCCGATGGAATTCATCGCGCCCATCCACGCCATGCCCTCGGTCAAACGCGAGGGCGGCACCAAGTGCAGCATGAGCTGGTTGCCATTAATCCACGTTGGAGCCTGACATACACCGATGATCAGGTAGATGATCATGATGACCCACAAATGCTTGGCGAACAGGAACGTGCTGATACCGATGTTCACCACGGCCAGGCAGAAGTAGAAACGCTTCCATAGGGCAATCGACCAGTTTTTCGCGCCGTACACCAGAGCACCCATCAGCGAGCTGATGGAGAAGCAGGCGAACACAAAGCCCGTGTACTGCTTCATGTTCGACTCGGTGGCAAACGCGATAATGGAAATACCGGTGGCCGACTGGAACGCGCCCAATCCAAACCACGTGACGCACACGGCAATCAAGCCCGGCCCCCAGATGGACGCCTTCTTGCCGGAACGCGCGTCGGCAACCGCCTGCGCGATCTCCTTATCGATTACGGCTTGGTCGGTTACGCCTTCGCGCTCAAGACGGCGACGGGTTTCTTCGGCCGCGGTCTCCGCTTTCAATGCTTCGGCTCGAGCGGCCTCGCGCTCGCGGTATTCCTTACGGGAAATACCCTCAGCCCGTGCCAATGCAGTCTGCGACGGCGGCTCGGTGGTCAGCTCGGTGAGGAACATCAGCGCGCCCACCACCACGCACATGCCGGTGAACGAGAAAGCCAGCAGACCGGAGATCACAGCCAGCGTGGATGCCAGCGGATTGCCGATCACCCACATGCACTCGTCCAGCACACCGCACAGGGAAAGCGCACGGTTGGTACGCTCCTGATCGCCCTTCAAGATTTTGGTCCAACGCGCGCGGCTCATCGCGCCCCACGGCGGGATGGCAGCCAGGAACGGCGTCAGGCAGTACAGCACCCATTCAGGCGCCCGATTGGTGATCGCCGTGGTCAGCGCGATGGCGGCCACGATCCACACGATGATCGTCGGAATCGAAACCTGCCGCTGGCCGAACTTATCGGTGAGCTTGCCGAGCAGTGGCGTGGAGATGGCCAGTGCGATCGCCTGGATGGCGGTGAGCATGCCGGCCAGCGAATAGTTGCCGTAGTAATGCTGCACGGAAATGGTGATGGTCATGCCGACCATCGGGAACGGCATGCAGGCGATGACCGAGCCAATCGAGTAGCGGGCGGTGTGGGGGATGCGCAGCAACTCCGCATATCCACCAAAGACCTTGTGGCCTACTTCCTTGATGCCGGCCATAACGGTATTCGTGTTCGAGTTGGACGAGTTATTGGACATAACAGCACTACGCTCCTTTCCGCTCCCGATTGGATGTCCCCCGCTGGCGTGGCGTTGCCAGCGAAGCCCTCATCGAATGATGTGTTGTCCATGGTCGCGCAAAGTTTGCGTGGTTTCCCCATTCGCATATTTGCGTCACGGATACTCTAATCGTTGGTTAGGGCGCGACACGCGGTAGATTGGAGATATTAAGACAACGTTCTCATGTTCTTCGGCGAACATCGCAAGATGCCCGTAGGAATAAAAAGAAAGGCGGCTCATGAGCGCAACCACCATCCACTTCGTCCGCCACGGCAAGGTTTACAACCCTGACCATCTGCTCTATGAGCGTCTCCCCGATTTCCATCTTTCCGATCTTGGCCGGCGCATGGCCCAGGCCACCGCCGCCTATCTGGCCAAGAACCCCCAAACCAACACGATTGCCGCCGTGTATTCATCGCCGCTCGACCGCACACGTGAGACCGCCGGCGCGATTCTCGATGCCCTGAACTCGGTGCGCGAAGCTCGCGGCGAAGCTCCGCTCACCCTCGCCACCGATGAACGGGTGATTGAAGCGGGTAACGAGTTCCGCGGCAAGCGGATCGGCCATGGCGAGGGTGCCTTGTGGAAGAACGGCAACTGGAAGCTCGTCACCAACCTGTACAAGCCCAGCTGGGGCGAGTCATACCAGCACATCGCCCAGCGCATGGATGACTTCGCGCGCGAGAAGGTCGCCCAGCACCCCGGCGAGCAGATCGTGGTGGTCAGCCACGAGTCGCCGATTTTCAGCTACCGACACTATCTGGAGACTGGCCACCCGGAGCACTGGATGTTCCTGCGCCACACGGCGCTTGCCTCCGTGACCTCGGTGACGTACGACAACGAAACCGGCCGTGTGATGTCAATCACGTATGTTGACCCAGCGGCCAACGTCAAGTAACGGCAGACTGGTGTCATACAACCTTGGCTTCCTTCTCTGAGACTGAGCCGTGAAGCAAACAGTCCGGTGGACTGTTTGTAGGCGAGCTATTGAGGCGCGGGCGTAGCCCGTCCACAATTGCTGTCGAGTTGGCTCGCGAGGCGAGACTGAGGGGAGCCTGAGTCGCGCAACCGAACTTCTCTCAGACGGCTTCGCCGCCAGCTCCCCTCGAGGAGGGAGCCAAGTAAGCGCGTACAATCGAGTGGTGGACGCAAAGGAGCACGGATGACTATCGAACTGAATCGTGAGGCAATCGCACAGGTCGCAGCATTGCCGGCGGTGGCCAAGGCCGCTGAAGTGGGCTCGAGGCTGATTGCTTTATGGCCGTTGATCGAGGCTATGCAGATGGACAACGACGCCAAGTATGCGGAGAATCTGCAGGTGCGCATCACCCGTGCGTTCGCGCGAATTCTGACCGGTGAAGACGTCACTGTGCCGGACGCTGAGTTCGTCTATGAGGGCGCCGATGAGATTCCCGGCCGCCCGCAGAATATCGTCGACGCCCTACTCGCTGCCAATGACGCCTACGATACGATGACCGGTTACGCCGAATCCGGCGATGCAGAGCTGATTATCGAGGCGGCCAACGCCTTGGGTATTGATTGGGATTCCGAAACGGCGGAATCGGTGAAGGAAGCGATCGCCGCTGTGGAAGCACAGGTTGAGGCTGACGCTGAGGCCGATGGTCGCTTGGCCACGTCCGCCGAGCCTGCTGATGTGGCTGTTCGATTCGCCACCGCGCTCGCCGTGTGCGATGCGTTGCTGGGTGTGGTGGCTGGGGATGCCGCCGATATTTCCGGTTCCGCTGATGGTGTTTCGGTCGATGATTCAGCAGACGCCGCAGACAGTGTTGCCGCCAGTGCAGCCGCCAAGGTTCTGCCGATTCTGCTCTACGTCAACGAACTGCGCGAGCAGTGCTCGGTGCCGCGCATCTGCCTGACTGACAAGCAGATTCTTGATCTGATTGAAGCCCGCGCCAATACCTCTGGCGCCGACTCTTTGGCCGCTACCGCCGAGTTCATCGCCCCGCTGGCTCAAGCCGAATGGGACAAGCACCGCGAAGACGTGCTCTGGAACCCGGACGAGGCCAAGCGCCAAGCCAAGGAAGAGGATGAAAAGCGCAACAAGGAGGCCCTGGCCGCCAAGTTCGCACACATCAAGGACGACCCCAACAAGGAAACCGTGGAGTTGTAAGCGGTATTTCCCAGCTCTTTGGGGAAATCTTCGCGTTGGCGATGCCTTAGCGCAACGATTTCTCGAGATAAGCCCTAAGTTCGAGAGATCTTTGCGCTGAGTGCGGGTAAGCGCAAATAATTCTCGAACTCAAGGGTTATTTCGAGAAATTGTTGCGCTGAGAGTGAGTGAGCGCAAAGATTTCTCGAGATCAAGGATTACTGCGAGAAATCTTTGCGCTGGTAACCGTTATGGGTGAACTATTCGTTGTCGAATCGTTTCTTCATGCCCAATCGGTGTCGCAAGATGCCGTGAACCCTTATAAATCAGGGGGGAATTATGGATATTGTGGTTGGTGGGTTCGGCGAGTTGCGCAATGCGGCATGTCCGGGCATCGAACAATTGATCTTGAAAGCCGGCGGCAATGCCAGCAATGACAGCGACGATGCCGCACTGCTTAGCCGTGGAAGGCTGCTTGCTGACGTGCCATCGCCCACATGGATGGAGCTTCATACCGCTGCGGACGGCAGCCAGGTGCTGTATGCGGTGTTGGAAGACACCAATGAGATAGCGTCTTTTGCGTCGAGGGGCGGGCGACTCATTGCGGCTTGTGGAGCTGTCCCGCGTACCCACGCCGGGTCATGCCGCCACTCATGTGGTGTTTGTGCGCGACGACGAAGGTCAGGGTCGCCTCATCACCGCCGACTACGCCGACGGGTACGTTTGCGTGCATCCGGTAACGGAATCCGGTGTAATCCTCGAAGTCGCACAGATGCTACGCGGTGAGGGGCATGGGCCGCTGCCGAAGCCGGATCAGGCGGCTTCGCTGGCGTTTGTGCCATGGAATGCACTGCAGGGGAACGCGGGTGCCGCGGCAGCCAGCGAGGGCATAGCTGGGTTGGCGTATGTGGGGCTGCGTGGTTCCGAACGCATCGTGACGTTGTTGTGGGATGGCAAGCGGCTTACCCGGCTTGACGAGCCGGATGTTCTTGGTTGGCGTGGCCGTGGCATTGATTGTGCCGGGAGCCGTCCGCGTCACTTATTGGCGATTGGCAATCTACTGCTTGCCGCCAATGAGGCCTCAAATAATGTGGCCATTTTCCGTCTCTCCGCCGATGGCGAACCGAACCTTGCCGCCACGCTGCCTTCTGGAGCTCCGACCGTGTTCGTGCGGTTGTAAAGCAATGCATACGAGAAAACCGCATCCTCAATCGTGATATCTGTATTTTTTCAGCCTAACGATTGGGGTGCGGTTTTTCAGTGGGAAGACCGGTTTGACCGGGCTGCCTTATCGTAATGTCACTGACCTTGCCACGGATTCTGGCCGTCGTCCTCATTGTCGGAAGCCGGGATGGTTGAATCATCCGGTGCGACAGCCGGCTCGGCGGTAGGAGCTGGCGTGGCGGGCTGTCCGTAGTTAGAAGCGGGAGCCGCCGGCTGACTATAGTCAGGGGTTTGTGCGGCAGCGGGTTGCGTGTAGGTGACAGGTGTCGCGGGCTGGCTGTAGTCGGGCGCAGTGGGAGCCGGCTGACCGTAAGCGGTAGGTGTGGCCGGTGCAGTCGACTGCGCGTACGGGTCGCGGCCCGGTACAGGCTGAGCAGTCTGCTGGGCATACGGATTATAAGCCGGTGCGGTCAGTGCGGCCTGCCCGTAAGGCGCGGCATTCGGGTCGCCATAGCCCGGCGCGGCCTGAGCGTAGCCGTTCGGAGCGCCAGCGGGAGGAACCGGAGCGCCATAAGGGACGGCTGCGACGAAATCGTCGTCAAAACGCGCGCCTTCCGGCTTGCTGGGTAGCGTCATGAACACAATGTAGACAATGCCCGCTGCGGCCGCGATTATCGCGCCGATGAACAGGATGCCAAGGCTACCCGCTGCGGCTGTGGCATAGTAGCCGCTATCAGAGGGGCTTCCCCAGACTCTGAGGGCGCCGAAGAGTGCAGCGCCGCCGCCAACAATCATGAGGATTGCGCCAGCAAACACGGCTCCATAGAAGATGGCAAGCCACCAGCCGGGCTTGTTGATGTCGTGGAGACGGCGAACGGATAGTGCGATGCTCGGGACGAGTATGGCCAGGCTCCACAGCGAAGAGAGGAATGACAGGTGGTCATTGGAGGCATCCACGAGGGTTGACAGCACGACTTGAATGGCAAAGCTGGCCAGCATCCACCACCAGAATTCGCTGCGGGATGCGCGGCCCCTGAACACCACGTACTTCTTCCAAAAACGCAGGAATGCCTCCTGGAAGGAGCATCCGTAGTAGGGCTTGTTCAGCGGAACCGCGTTGGTGGCTGTGGCGGCTGCGGACGCGGGGTAAGCGTTGTAGGTGGGCGGCACTTGGCCGTATGCGCCATCGGGCTGACCGTAGGGATTGCCATTGGGCTGGCCATACGCAGGTTGGCCGTAGGCGGGAGCCGATTGCGCGCCGGCTGGTTGGCCGTGAGGCTGGCTGTATGCCGGGTTGGGTTGCGTCGGCTGCTCCTGTCCATACGCGGGCTGTCCGTAAGGGTTGCCGGAGAGCTGTCCATATGCGGGTGCGGGAGCTCCGTACTGCGGCGCCGCGGTATTCGGCTCGGCTGGATTATTGGCGTCAGGCGTGCCGTTGAACGCAGGATACTGCGGCGCGGGCGCACCATTGTTGGGATCGGTCATTGATACCCCTTTCACAAGATGAGACTCATCGTCTCTCATTTTTCCAGTTTTTTATGAAAAACCCAACAGGGACAATGAATGTTGTCTGAATGTGGACAGTCTTGGCGATATAGCGTGATTTGTTATCAAATTGATGTCGAATGATGATGACCGTTTCTGTTTGGTCGTGTTACTTTAAGACAAGATTTGCGTACGGTTGCAGGGACGGAGCTGGCGGGCAAGCGAAGTTCTCGGCGCAATGAATACCAACAATAAGACGTAAGGAACACCAATGAACCGCGATTACGCTGACACTGACGTCAACGCCGACCTTCACGAATCCCGTGAGAGCGAGTCCCAAGACTGGGATCTGCTCTTCGTGAGTCTGTCCTGCTGATTCCAAGGGTGGCGCGTCCGGCGCGCGCGGCACAATAGGGGATTATGACTGATGCTGAAAACACCAAACCCGAACTCCCCGAGAACGTTCGCGTCCGCTTCTGCCCGTCTCCGACTGGCACCCCGCACGTCGGCATGATTCGCACCGCCCTGTTCAACTGGGCGGAGGCTCGCGCCACCGGCGGCAAGCTGGTCTTCCGCATCGAAGACACCGACGCCGTGCGCGACAGCGAGGAAAGCTACAACCAGATTCTAGAATCCCTGCGTTGGCTGGGCATCGACTGGGATGAGGGCATCGACGTGGGCGGCCCCCACGGCCCGTACCGCCAGTCCGAGCGCACCGACATCTACAAGGACGTGGCCGCCAAGCTGCTGGCCGCCGGCTACGCCTACGAGTCCTTCTCCACTCCTGAGGAGATCAAGGAGCGCAACCTTGCCGCTGGCCGCCCGGCCGAGTTCGGCTACGACGGTTACGACCGCAACCTGACCGACGAGCAGAAGGCCGCTTTCCGTGCCGAAGGCCGCAAGCCGGCGCTGCGTCTGCGCATGCCCGACGAGGACATCGCTTTTGACGATCTGATCCGTGGCACCATCGAATTCAAGGCCGGTTCCGTGCCGGACTACGTGATCGTGCGCCCGAACGGCGACCCGCTGTACACGCTGACCAACCCGGTTGATGACGCACTCATGGAAATCAACGTGGTGCTGCGCGGCGAGGATCTGCTGAGCTCCACCCCGCGTCAGATTGTGCTGTACCGCTACCTCATGGAACTGGGCATCGCCAAAGAAATGCCGCTGTTCGGCCACATGCCGTACGTGATGGGCCAGGGCAACAAGAAGCTCTCCAAGCGCGATCCTGAATCCAACCTGTTCAACCACCGCGACAACGGTTTCATCCGCGAGGGCCTGCTCAACTACTTGGCCCTGCTCGGCTGGTCGATTGCGCCGGATCGCGACGTGTTCTCCATGGATGAGATGATCGCCAAGTTCGACGTGCGCGACGTGAAGGCCAACCCGGCTCGCTTCGACATCGACAAGGCCATCTCCATCAACGCTGAGCACATCCGCATGCTTAAGCCCGAGGACTTCCTGCGCCGCTCTGTGCCGTACCTGCACCGTGATGGTGTGGTTTCCGCGGATAACTGGGACGCGCTGACTGCTCGCGAGCAAGAGATTCTGACCGCCGCTGCTCCGCTGGTTCAGCCGCGCGTGCGTCTGCTGGGCGAGGTCGCTGGTATGGTCGGCTCCCTGCTGTCCACCGAGGAATATCTGGAGCCTGCGGATGACGCCAAGAAGCAGCTCAAGGATTCCGCCGGAGAAGTGCTGGACGCCGCCATCGCCGCGCTGGAAGGTGTGGATGAGGCCGATTGGAAGACCGATTCCCTGCACGAGCTGCTCAACAAGACGCTGGTTGAGGACGGCGGATACAAGCCGCGCCTGGCCTTCGGCCCGGTCCGTGTGGCCATGTCCGGCCGCCGAGTCTCCCCGCCGCTCTTCGAGTCCATGGAGATCGTCGGCAAGCCGCTGACCGTCGCCCGCCTGAAGGGCCTGCGCGCGCATCTGTGATTTCTCTTCCTGAGGGGAAGCTAAAGGCG
>CXTD01000124.1_pt1 | contig 6294 bp, 8 predicted proteins | sample 941401 | NCBI WGS metagenome assembly CXTD01 (sample SAMEA3493501, study PRJEB9703) | human gut metagenome | biome: ENVO:mammalia-associated habitat; material: ENVO:feces | place: Bangladesh | collected 2010-01-06
GAGGATCGCCGTCGAGGAAGGGCGACCCGTACGACAACGCCGTGGTCGAATCCACCAACAGGCTCCTGAAGAAGGAGCTCATATACCGGGACCACCACACCGGCCTGGAACAACCACGCTCCGACCTCAACGACTATGTGCGGTGGTCCGACGACCAAAGACTCCACTCCACCCCCGGATACCGGAGCCCCAACGAATTCACACAACAAGGACTCGTCCTCTAAAGAATTGCCCAACACACCGTTGCCAATCCAGATGCCGAACGTCCCGACGGGACGGCGGCCGTGTCATCAAAGCGACCGCACGAACTCTCCGCCCGGAAGCGGACGGCGCTGATTTTGGAGGACCCATCGGCCGTGGCATTCCCGGGCCCGGAACATGCCATGGGGTTTGCGAACCCCGGGCGACGCCGCATGGCCTTCCCGTTCCCGCGCCACGGGCGGCGGCATGGTTCATGGCGCCGACGGTGGGTCCGTCCGCACGCGGAGCGCTTCCATGCCTCGCTGACGGATGGTGGCGACCCCCACGGAGAGGAGTATTGTTTCATTTGTAGATAACATTGTTACACAGTAGGAGAACATTGATATGCAATCTGAACGTTCGTTGATTCCCACCCCCATGCCGGTCCGGAGACACGCACGGTCCGGGAACAGGGGGCTGGCCCTCACCGTCCTGTGTCTGGCGGTGCTGCTGGTCGTGATGGACAACACCATCGTCAACGTCACGATTCCCACGATGAGCGACGCGTTGAACGCCTCGTCCACGGACCTGCAATGGGTGGTGGACGCCTACACGCTGTCCTTTGCGGCGCTGCTCCTGCCCGCCGGCAAACTCAGCGACCGATGGGGAAGAAGACGGATGCTGCTCGTCGGATTGGCGGGATTCGCCGTGGTCTCCGCAGCCACGGCCTTCTCTTGGGCCCTGTGGCAGCTGGTGACGCTGCGCGTGGTGTTGGGGGTCTGCGCCGCGCTGATCTATCCGGCGACGCTGTCGTCAATCATCGTCATCTTCGAAGGCTCCAGGTACCGCAGCCTGGCCGTTGGCCTGTGGGCGGCGACATCAGGGGTCGGCATCGCCCTGGGCCCAATCATCGGCGGCGTCCTGCTGGAGCACTATGCGTGGAATTCCATTTTCTGGGTGTGCTCCGTCATTGGCGTGGTGGCGCTGGCCTGCATCGCGGTGGCGGTGCCCGAGGTACGGGCGTACCGTTCCGAGAGGTTCGATTTCCCCGGCACCGTGTTATCGATGGCCGGCGTGGGCCTGCTGGTGTGGGCGATCATCGAACGCCCGACTTACGGCTGGCTCTCCTGGCAGGTCATAGGCGGCATCTGCGCGGCCCTGATCATACTTGCGGTGTTCGCGGCGGTCGAGGGGCATACGCACGCCCCGCTCATCGATGTCGGCCTGTTCCGAAGGGCCACGTTCACGAGCAGCACCTGCGCGATCTGCGTCGCGTTCTTCTGCCTGTTCGGCTTCATCTTCATCACCACCCAATGGTTCCAGGCATTGCGTGGATACACCGCATTGCAGACGGCGGTCGCGACGCTGCCCTTCGCGGTGGTCATGGCGGCGGTCGCCCCGCTCGCCACGCAATTGGCGAAACGTTTCGGATACCGGTCGGTCGTCTCGACGGGACTGCTGTTCCTGTCGGCGAGCATGTTCGTGGTCACGCGTGTCGACGCCCATTGCAGCTACTGGTTCGTGGTCGTACCCACCATGGCCCTGATGGCGGCCGGCATCGCCCTGATCCAAGGGCCCGCCACGGACGCCCTGATGAGCACCGTTCCGGAAAGCTCGACCGGCGCCGCATCGGCCGTCAACGACACGATCCGTGAGATCGGCGGCACGCTGGGCGTCGCCGTCATGGGGTCCGCGATCTCCTCCGTCTACCCCGACGAGCTCTCGGACTCGTTGTCCGGACTGCAGATCCCGTCTTCCATCACGAAAGCCGCGAAGGATTCGGTGATGGCCGCGAAATCGATCCTTCCGCACCTGCCGGCAGGCATCCGACAGACCGTGGAGCAGTCCGTCTCGACCAGTTTCATGAGCGCCACGCATGCGGCATGCTGGATCGCCTGCGCCCTCGCATTGGCGTTCGCGCTGCTCTGCTGGATCACACTTCCCAAACACGATTCAGGCAATCTCCTCCAATAGACCGGAACGGATGCGGGCCACGGGCCGTCCGATGGCGTCACGGTACATGACACTTGGATCGGCGTACGGGGCGCCACCATTCCCGACTGCTTGGACACGCTGCTCGACGGGACGGAGCCCGTCCAACCGGACGGGCAGGCCACGCCCATCCGCATCATCATCCCCTTCGACTCCCCTGCGGAGAAGGAGAATACGATGCGGGAGCTCCGCATTCTGAAGCATGCCCTGCGGCACCACCGGTAGCCGACGGGCATGCCTGACGTGCGTGCGGGACGATGCCACGGTGCCGCCGTCCCACACGCCGACGGCATCATATGCGCGATGCCCCGGCATGGCACGCGGCGGGAGGACGGCACGCCCGCGCCGGCCAGCGTTCCCCGACATGTCTTGGCTCGGTGGCAATCTCAATGCGGTGGGACCAGCCATCACACCCATCGAGGCGCGGTCCAAGAGCGTGGCTGGACCTTCGACCCCACCCATCATGGGACGGTGCAGGGACCTACGGGCCGGATGGCGTTTTTCATCCGTAACGGCGGGATGATGCGGAGAAGCATATGAGGACTATTCGGAAAACGACAAAAAGCCAGCGGACGCCCACCACCGAGATCAGGGGCCTCATACTCGACGCCTCGAAACGAATCATCGAAGAGGACGGCTATGACGCCTTCACCATCCGGCTTCTCTCGGAAAAGGCGGATGTGTCCCCCGCGAGCATCTACCGGCATATCGGCGACAAGCAGGCCGTCATCAACGCTCTCATCGACGACAGTTTCCAGACGTTACGGGAGAAGCTCCTGCGCGTCACCACCGAGGATCCCCTGCAAAGACTCTACGATGCGGGAGTCGTATACCGCGGGCACGCCAAGGCGTCGCCCGGCATCTACGCCCTGTTGTGGCGATGGCATGCGGGCGAGGCTTCGGAGGCATGCCTCGCCGCCATGACCGAGCTGGTGCGCTACGGGCAGGCCGCGGGAAAGATCCGGAGGGATGACCCGCACCTCATCGCATGGTCCATATGGTCCGCCGTGCACGGATTCGTCCAATTCGAGACACGACCCGAACATAATACGCCCGTCGACGATGACGATGCGGCCTATTCCTTTCTGCTCCGGCTGCTCATTCGAGGGGTCCGCGCCCCTCAGACGGTCTCCGAGGGAACGGCGACCATCGCGGATACCAGCCGATCGTAGAATCGCCATTGGCCGCGCAACGCCACATCCCGTCTCACAGCGGCGAACGTTCCATCCGCCTTCAGGCTCACGGATACCTTACGGAAGTCCCCCGTCCCGTCCAATGCGTACAACGCCTTCGAGGCGGCCTCCTTCGCGCAGAAGGCCGCCCTACGTTCCACCGAGGAGGCCATACGCAATGGTGCGAGCTCTTCGGAAGAGAACACGAACCGCATGATCCCGTCGGACAATCCGTCCGAATCGTCCACGTCCACTCCCACGGCACGGATTCTTTCCGCCGACGCCACGGCGGCGACGCACAGCGACGGACAATGCGACAGCGATCCCACGATGCCGGATGGCCAGAGCGGTTCACCATCCGAACCTTTGAGTATGGGCCCGTCATGGCCGATACGTCGTAAGGCCTCGTGGGCCAAAAGACGCGTCTCCGTGAATTCCTTTCTTCGTTTGGCCGTGGCGTTCCCGACCAAGGCCCGCTCACCGTCGAACAATCGCACGCGGCGCGTCCCCTCCCCCGAGATCAGCACCTTGGATTGGCAACGGTGTGTTGGGCAATTCTTTAGAGGACGAGTCCTTGTTGTGTGAATTCGTTGGGGCTCCGGTATCCGGGGGTGGAGTGGAGTCTTTGGTCGTCGGACCACCGCACATAGTCGTTGAGGTCGGAGCGTGGTTGTTCCAGGCCGGTGTGGTGGTCCCGGTATATGAGCTCCTTCTTCAGGAGCCTGTTGGTGGATTCGACCACGGCGTTGTCGTACGGGTCGCCCTTCCTCGACGGCGATCCTCCGATGTCGAACACGTCGAGCGGCCCGTCGATCCTCGCGTTGTCGAACCCGCCGCCCCGGTCCGTGTGGAACACCTCCACCTCGGTCAGGGGGAAGCCGAGCGTGGCGAACGCGCCCAATACCAGGCTCGCGTCCCGGGCCCGCCCGGCGGAATGGCCGGTAATGCCCCTGTTCGCCAGGCCGGCCAGCAGGCACACGTACGCCCACTCGCCGCCGACGCGCACGTACGTCAGGTCACCGGCCAGGTGGGTGCGCGGCTCGCAGCCGTCGAACCCGCGGCCGAGGATGTCCGCGAGCCCGGCCTCGTCGGCCCGCGTCCTGTGCGGTTCGGACCGTCTGCGCGCGTACGCGCCCGCATGCCCCGCCGCTTCATGATGTCGACGATCCTTCGCCTGGACGCGGTGACGCCTTTCCTGGCCAAAGCGGCCTTGATCTTCCTCGCTCTGTAGCGCTCATGGCTGTCGCGCCAGACCGCGTGCACGTCGCCCGCGATGGGATCGATCCGCTCGGTTTCGGTATGCCCGGCCATCCAGTAACAGGCGGAGCGGGGAACGCCCGGCATCCCGCATCGCGCCGATATCGGGCAGCGGGAGGCGTTGGCCCGTATCACCGCTACTTTCGCGCGAATACCGGCGCCGCTCGTTCTGAAACGTCCACCTCCATCTCCAACTGCCTGTTGCGCCTCCCCGGCCCGACCGGCTCGTTCCGCCCGGGCGTGCGGTTGTCCGCGGCCCGGGTGGAGCCGCTGTCGCGGATGCCCTGGACCCAACGGCGCGGGGTCGATCGCGCTATGTCGTACTCGGCCCTGATCTCCCGGGAGGGCTTGCCGTTCTCATACAACTGCACGATCTGCCGTTTGAACGACTCCTCGTAGTGACGGGGATGCTTCGGGCCGGCCATCGTCGGCCTCCAACCCCACGTCAATCGTCCCCCATCAGACTGTCTAATACATTGTAGCCAATCCACGCACACGAAAGAAGCATGCGAGTGTTCCTGCGACCTATCTCAGATGGCGAAGCCGCTCGATCAGATCGACGAGCGTCTGTTCCTCCTGTTCCACGCAGTCTAGGAAAATGGAGCAGAACGAATCCGGCTTGCCGTCCACCTGCCATGCCTCCAGGCCTCGCGCGTATGACCGACCCGCATCGTATTTGATGGCCACGGGACGGTATCCGTTCCGCAGCAGCACGAAGTTGAGCAGCTGGCGGCCGGTCCGCCCGTTGCCGTCCATGAATGGATGGATGTTCTCGAACATCGCGTGGAAACCGGCGGCCCTGAGCAGCGGATGCGCTGCGCAGCCATCCAACCCGTCGATCAAGGATCGCAGGTCGTCGCGGATCTCCAGCGGGTCCGCGGTCTTGACTCGGGTGGCGGTGATCCGCGCCAAATAGCCATAGGGACGGAACGTGCCGCGGGCGAACGGCTGGAGATCCAATGCGGTCACCTCGTGTAGACGACGGATCAGCTCCTCGTTCAGCTTCCGCCCCTCCTTGGCATATTCGCGCACGTAGGCCATGCCGTCAGCGACCCCTCGCGCTGCGAACACGTATCTGGCCGGCGAGTCCGATGGGACGAACTCGCCCTCCAACACCAGCGACGTGTCCTCCAGGGTCAGCGTGGATCCCTCGATGGCGTTCGAATTGTAGGTGTAGCGCACCAGCCAGTCGCGGTCGTAATCCGCCAACGCCATGTCCTCGACACCGTCCAACGGCTCCAGCGAGCGGGCCCGGTCCTTCAGCGCGTCGATCCTCCGCAGGCGTTCGGAAATCTCCCGTCCCCCTTCAAGGGCGTTCAGCTCGTCGGGAAGGGCCTGGATGTGCCGCGACAGCTCGGGATTGGCCATCATGCTCCTCTTTTCGTGTTCCGGTTGCAAAGTCCATTATTCCAGTAGTGATTCGTTGCGCTAGCGGTTCAGATGACGGCTCAACGCATCCGGTCCGGTTCCGACGCTTCTGGCATCCCCGTCCCGTTGTCCAAGGTTCTTCCGCAACGTCTCGCCGAATCTGTCCATCAAATCCGTTTTATTGCGAATCGGGCCAGAAACACGAAGGACCTCACCTTCCCTGATCCTGCGGAGCATCCCGATACGCTTTACCAACTGTACCCGGATGGCATCGAGGCGTTCGGGCGCGAACATGCGCATGCGCGACAACTCGTGCGCCACCTCG
>CXTD01000090.1_pt1 | contig 2719 bp, 2 predicted proteins | sample 941401 | NCBI WGS metagenome assembly CXTD01 (sample SAMEA3493501, study PRJEB9703) | human gut metagenome | biome: ENVO:mammalia-associated habitat; material: ENVO:feces | place: Bangladesh | collected 2010-01-06
GGTACGTTGCTGGGCCAGGTTGCCGGATCGGCCTTGGCCAACGCCTCCATCATGGCCATGCTGCTCACCTCGTCGGCACTGTCATTTGCCTGCGCGCTGACGCGATTCCGCACCCGCGAGTTCATGCCGGGATTCGGCAACGATGGTGCGGGCGGCGATGACGGCGACGGCTCCGCCGACGAATCCACGGTGGCCGACACGTCACACGCGCCGCAGCGCACTCCGGTCACCCGCTTGACCCGGGTCAGACTGCTGATCGCATCGCTGCTGCTTGCGCTGATTCCGTCGCTGTGGGCAAGCTATGCATTGTTGGGCATCGGCTCCCGGTACGGCAGCGATATGCTGACCGTGGTCTACGCATTCGGCGGCGTGGGCAGCATCATCGGATCGTTTGTCTACATGCGGCTCTCCGCAAAACTCGGCATGCGCGCCGTGTCCGCCATCGGGGCAATCGCCACGGCGATTTCCCTTGCCGCCGTACTGGTTCCCGAGTTTGCCGCGGTGTGCGTCGGATGGCTCATCAACAACCTCGGCTATGGCCTGCTGGCGCATGGCGTGATCGTATCGCGACAACTGCTGCTGAGCGGTGGTGACCTGGCCAAATTCAGCGGCCGTGCCAGGTTCGCGTATGCGATCGGCGGTGCCGTCGGCACGTGGGGCGGCTGGCTCGGCTCCGCCCACTGGCAGATACTCGCCGTCGTTGCCCTGGTACTGTGCGCCGGACTCATCCCGTTGCTCAAGGCCATGCCTGGCCCGGTACGGCACTGAGGTGACGGATGGGGCCGGCTGGCATCTCGTGCGCCGGGCATTTTTCGGCAGATTTTGCCGTGCTGATGTACGCAGGTGTTGACGTTCGGCGAGGTTCCCAACCACATTGCTGTGTGATTGATGCCGCTCGATAGGCATGTCAGCCCGGACACACCACGGCGATGCCGAATGGGCGACGGGCCGACGGCCCGCATCATCGCAGCAACCGGGTTTTGCCATCCTTGACGAGCAAGGCCTGCCGGTTGGTGAGGGGCTTGAGACTGAGATCGGCGCCATGCCGGTCGAGAATGCGTTGTGCGGCGTGACCCATGGCCGCTGCATGATGGTGGGGGACCACGTGGAAATCGGCCAGGCCCAATCCTGTGTAATCGGTGAGATCGGGGGCTTTGTCCGTGCGATCCATGAGCTTGATGTAGCCGATGTCGGGCGCCGTGATGACCGAGCCTGCGGACTCGCCGATGTACGGCGTGCCGGCGCGCACCTGATTGATGATGGCCCGGTCGGCACCGGTGCGGCGCAACTCCTGCAAGAGAAAGAACGTGTTGCCGCCGCCCACATAGATGCAATCAGCCTCGGTGATTTTGTGGGTGATGTCCTCGGCGGAGTCGCTCGGCATGTTTTCCACATCCAGTTGTTCGACCTCGAAGCCGAGCCGTTGTAGCGCGTGTTTGCTCAATGCCGTATGAGCCGGTCCCCACGGTTCCACAGCGCTCGCCGTTGGAATGAAGACGACCCGTTTGCCCTGTGACCGCGGCTCGATTTCATGCACGGTGGGCGAGACGTTATGGAACATCGAAGTCAGCAGCATCGTAACCATAATCGCCTTCCTCACACATCGACTATGCGGCAGTGTAAGTCCTGAATATGTGGAAACAGCTATGCGTTCGCTGCGGGTATATCCGAATTGATCAGCGCGACTCGACCAGCGCGATGCCGGCCGCCGTCATCTGTTTGCGGGCCGCGACACCGAGCTCCTCGCTGACCGGTACGGTCAGGTCCTCGAACACGGTGACCTCGAAACCGAGCTTCCTGGCATCGAGCGCGGTGTCCTTGACGCAATGCGATTCGGCGATGCCCACCACATCCACGCGACTCACGCCGGCGGTCTTCAGCGCATCGGCCAGCGTCTTTCCGGCGGACTGTGCGTAATCGACCTCCTCGCGGGTCTGGATACGGTCAGTATTGTCCTCTATGCCCTCAAAGCCGGAGTATGCCGCCGAATATTGGCCCTTCTTGAAATGATGCTCGACGCCCAGCGCGCAGGCAAATGACAGTGCCGACGAGGTGAGCAGCATGGCCATGATGGAGGCGTTGGCCAAGGCCGATCCGGCAACCTGGCCCAGCAACGTACCGGCCACGCTGGCAATCACGGCGACGTAGCCGCTGTACTTGACGAGCATGTCATCGTCGTCGCCGGCCGCATCCACCTCGAACACTTCGGAGGCCACGTCGATGACCTGCCCGGTCATCAGCAGCAGGCATGACAGGGCCAGCAGCAGCCACTTCCAATACGTCCAACCATTGGGCACCAGCGCGACCGCCAGGCACAGTACGCCTTCCACGCCCTCCGTGGTCGCAAGCGAACGGAACGAGCCGAACCGCTGCACGATCCATGCGGATATCGGAGAAGCGAAGTCGATGACCAGATTGAACGTCTTGCGAAACGCGATCACCCATGCCGGCAGTCCGACGATCAGAATCGAAGGAATCACCGACCCCTCGAAAATCGCGTTGGACAGCATCGAAAACGTCATACCCACCAACGCCCATCGCAACGCCCTGCTCAATACCGATAATCCTCGCATACCTTAGTTCCTTGTCCTTGCCAGTGTAACGGAATTATGACTTCTCAATCGTCCCCCCGCTGTCTAAATGAAAGTGCAACACCCTTTCACTGGTTATCTGGACAATCTCCAATCTAAAGGGTGTTGCACTTTCATTTAGACAGCGG